>JAEEGL016480146.1_pt1 | contig 184375 bp, 175 predicted proteins | sample 9134231 | NCBI WGS metagenome assembly JAEEGL01 (sample SAMN16246548, study PRJNA631951) | gut metagenome | biome: gut microbiome; feature: rumen; material: fiber-attached | host: Bos | place: Iran: Karaj | collected 2018-10 | reverse complement strand
ACTCGAACTCCTGTTACCGCCGTGAAAGGGCGGTGTCTTAACCGCTTGACCACGGGACCACAACTGGTCGGGGTGAGAGGATTCGAACCTCCGGCCCCATGCTCCCAAAGCACGTGCGCTACCGGACTGCGCTACACCCCGCTACGCTACGTTCTTTCAGCGACTTTTTAAATATACTACAATCCAACGAAAAAGTCAACAATCATTTTCGTAAAAATGGAGTTTTTTTCAAAACACGCCAAAGAACGTCCATTCCCCTGCTCAAAGTGAAAAATCCGGCGTATTATCCCGTTGATAGGAGGACCAGTTCCCGTTTTCGGAAAGCTCCTCCCTCGCCAATAACTGCAGCAGTTCTTCCGTTTGCCCTTCTCGAACGCAGCGCTCCTCCATCCTTTGGAAGAATCGTTCCATTTTACGATGATCAGACCACTTTCTTGAAAGCGATTGTTTCCCGTAGTATCCCGAGATAAAGAGCGTTGCCGCAGAAATACTCCCAAGCAAAATCTTCAGAATCGTTCGATAGAGAACTGCATCGATCATCCAAATCGTTCCCGTTTTGAACAGCACTTCAAACGCCACCGTTCCGCAGTAAAGCAAAATGCTTACCCAAAGTGCAGTCCGCACAACGCCTTCACTGAATCGGATGCGTTTTTTGGTTCGCTGTTCAGCCTGTTGATGATAGGAACGCTGATCGCGGATCCAGCAAGCAAGAATCGTATGCTTTTTGCTCGGAAGATCTCCGATCCCAATCACCGCCAGCGCCGTATAGATCCAAGCTGTCTCCTGTCTTTGCGACCAACTCAGGAGGGAGAATGCCTCCTGCGACGACCCAGCATACCGAAGGTAGCTCTGGACCCGAACGCTCTCTTCCAAAGCGCGGTACTCTATATAACGCCGGTGGCTTGCCGTTCGAGCGGCAATTCGTCGGAGAAAGAACGCAAAAAGGAGCATGGCTCCGCAAATGAGGATCATCCAATACAATTCCGCTTCATCGTAAAGCAGAAAGGAAAGAGTCAACACTGTGCTTGCAGCGGCAAGCAGCATCAGAACGGTGCGATACCGCTTCGCAAAATGATTGCTCAAAGTCTCAGCTTTGGCATGAATCTTCGCCATTCGCTCCAGAATGGGATCGGAGCTGTCTTCTTCCGGAAGAATCGGATCAGCTTCTGACGCATCGACGGAGTCCGCAAGCCGATTGAACTCATCCGTTCGCGATAAAAGCTCTTCAAAAGATCTGCGATTCATCCATTCCTTTACCGTTCCCGCAGGATCGTTCGTCGGATTGATGCGTGGCGTAACGATCTGAATGACGGCTCCGCATCCGTCGATGACAGTTCCATCGTTCGATACCGCAAGTCCATGCAATGCAACATCCACAGCAAAAGCCGTCCCGCAGCCGTTTTTCAGGTCGGATTCCGTTTCCCCGTCCCACAGAGCGAGCAGAACGTGTGCATGTGTTGCAACGTAGATACTCGCCTGTCGATACCCATACTCCTTGAAATTCGCACAAGGAATTGATTCCGTCGGCGGAGCAACGAAGCAGTCCGATGCGTATTCGCAAAGCGATCGGAAGCGCAACAAAGCGTCGTCGGAAAAATCTTTCTCGTACAAGTCTTTTTCGAAGGGAAGTGCTGCAATCAGCGGAATCTGAAGCTCGTTTGCCGCCTTGGCGCAAAGAAGATCTCCTCCTTCGGCAAGGCTGTCAAGGAGAACAAGCTCGGAATGCGGACACTGTTCCCGGATGAAACCAAGCGTCCGCTTTACGGATGCATAGATTGCCGATTCATCCGATTTGGGTATGATCCGATGCCCCGTTATGCCGATTACAATCGGTATCTGATCCTTCTTCATCGTACTGTCCCATCCTGTTGCCTGCAAAAGTATCTCAACACCGTCAGTATATCCGATCTTCTCTCTCTATGCAAGAGAATTGTCGCGTTCCCAAAACAAAAATGCCCTTACGGGCTTAAAGTAGTTCGATCAATTTTGCATTCCGAAATAAGAAACGGAAGCGGCCTCCAGTTCCATATTGCAGCCGAGGTGATACAGTTTCACCGAATTTATCAACTGCTTCAGCAACATCATGCATCGTATCACAGAAGATCGATCGTTCGGGATATGGGTTTGCTGCAGAAGCACCGTAAACGCTTCCTCCTTGCTGATCGGTTCGATATGATTCTCGCTGTCTCGATCTAAAATGCAGATCGCTCGGATCGGGACTGAGATATTATTCCCGAGCCGGTGTTTTCCGTTGTACGGTGTTCCGTAAACAATCGACTCCCGATTTGTCACGCGAATCAAGGGCTTATCATCATTGACCATGATCGCACGGTCCTTGAAATACTCTCTCCACAAACTAGCGTGCGTGGATTTTCCGATTCCGCTTTTGGCTGTAAAGATGTAAGCCTCGCCGTCAACCGAAATCGCTGATCCGTGAAATAAGAGCGTATCGTATGCAATCATTCGATCCGCAATCTTCCGATACACAGCAAGTTCCTCGAGATATTCGGGCGGATACTCTCGCACGGGCAAGCCTTCCCGCTGATTCTGTTCGGCAGACCGGCCCTTTTCCATGACGATATCTTCTTCCGTAGTGACAACGGTGAAATCAGGAACAGCGTCAACGCGATAGGCTTCGCAATACCGATGTACTTTCTCATAAATCGAAACAATTTCAATATTCCGATCTGCAAAACGATAAACACCCGTCATTCCGATGGCCTTTCTGAATCTTTCATTTAAGCTGCCGAAGCAGTTTCCAGCGAGTTCGTAAACTCCGTTACAATCTGATCATAACGTTCGGTGTTCGCAGCTCGTAGGTGCGAATGCGCTCCATGCTCCATCCAAACAAGCGTTTTCGGCGCCTTACAGGCATCGAACAACTGCGGCACGAATTCCGGCAAAGAGGAAACGTCTTCTTTGGAATGGATAAACAGCACCGGACAACGGACTTTTCCGATATACCGAATCGGTCCTTGGCGCTTAATATCCACGCCGATATGACGACGAATCAGCCAACCAATTTCGTATAAAACCGGGAATATCGGCCGATTGTTCGTATGGAACCTGGCGCGAAATACATCATGGAAGGTGCGGAACAGCCCATCCACCACAATTCCTTTCAGCGATTCGGGGCACTTCGGATTTGACGCCGTATATACCGCGCAGGCGGCTCCGATGCAGGCTCCATGCAGCACGATGTGCTTGGTATGATATTCCGTTTCCAGAAGTTTCATCCACCGCAAAACATCCCATTGTTCCAGGAATCCGATGCCGCTGTACTTCCCATCACTCTTGCCATGCGCACGCTGATCCACAACCAGGATATTATAACCCGCTCTGCGATACGGTTCGGCATAATGGTAGCTGTAAATGCATCCTTCCGCCCGTCCGCAAAGGATAATCGCCGTTTTCTCCGATCCGAAATCCGTGAACCGACCGCAGAGCTTCAGCCCATCGTTCTGCACGGACACTTCCTTAGACACGGCTTCATACCGTTTTCCCCATTCTTCTGCACCGCTGTACATGGCGGAATACTCCGCGTCTGAAGGGCAGCTGTTTTCGCGTTTCCATTTTTCCGGCGAGGTACGAACCAACTGTTCTTCGTAAACCATCTTTGCGATCGGCATCGTCCAAAGCAACGTTGCAACGACAGGCCCGACGGTAAACAGGAGCGATCCGCTGATGATAGCAATTAAGATCAGAATAGAGATCATATTATTTCAGGATGGATTTCAAAATCTCAGTTTCTTCAACCAGCTCTTCCGAAAGAGGCTTGCCTAAATAGAAGGTTGCAACGAGGCCAGGTCCGATATTTGCGCCGCTCGTCTGCCCGACCCAGTTCACAAGAACTTCTTTGGGCCCAATCTCCTCCTGAATCATCTGGCCAAGCCGATCTGCATACTCTTTTCGAAGCGTATGCGCAACAAATACAATCTGCTCCGCAGGGTTCTCAATCGTCGCTTTCACGTAATCCACAACCGCGCGAAGCGCATTGTTCGCTCCCCGTGCTTTTCCGATGACCTGGAACATTCCGGTATTCAGGTTGAAATCGGCAATCGGTTTAACGCCGATCATCGTTCCCATGAATGCGGTCCCCTTGGAAAGACGGCCCGCTCTTGCCAGGAAGAAAAGGTCATCCATCCAGCCGGATTGATGGATCCGCTTGGAATAATTCTCCAGGAGCTCTACCGTCTCTGTGATGCTCTTTCCCTCCGCACGATGCTTGGAGGCAAGAATGCAAAGAAGGCCGCTGGCCGTTGAATATCGTTTCGAATCCAGAATACAGATGGTGCGATCCGGAAATTCGGATGCAAGTTCTTCCTTCGCAATCAGACAGTGCTCATAAATAGCGCTCATGCCGGAAGAAAGCGTAACGCAAAGGACATCATTTCCCTTTTCCAACTCGGCGCGAAAGACTCTCTTCGCATTCTCCGGTCCCGGAGAAGAGGACTGATAGCGAAGTTTTTTATCGACCATACTGCCAAAGTAGGCGTCCGGTGTAATGTTTCCCCAATCGGTATCTACTGTTTCCGAATGTCCATCCGGGAACAGGATCTGAGAATAAATAAGAGCGTCAATCTCAAAGCGCGAACGAAGCGCAGCGTTTAAATCGCACGATGCATCTGACACGATTGAAAAGTATGACAATTCCATTCCCCTCCATTTTTATGATGGGTTCAGTATAGCATAGGATCATTTTTTATGCAAGAAGGATTCCGGTAAAATGAGCGCAATCGTTTCCGAATTGACGAATTCGATTCGGTATGCTATCCTAAAAATAAGAACCCATTCGGAGGAAACATAATGAACAAGCCTGAATTACTCGCTCCTGCCGGAAGCTTTGCATCGCTCCAGGCTGCAATTCGTTACGGTGCCGATGCCATATATGTCGGAGGCAGTCTGCTGCAGCTTCGGGCAAAAAGCGCGGCGTTCTCTTTGGAAGAGCTTGCAAAAGCAGCGTCATATGCACACCAGTACGGAAAAAAGCTCTATGTTACCGTAAATGCTCTTGCAAAGTGTGATGAGATCGATCTTCTGAAAATCTATGCGAACGATCTGCATGCCTGCGGCGTCGATGCTGCTATCGTATCAGACCTCGGCGTTCTTGTTACCATGCATGAAGCATGTCCCGCGCTCGAACTCCATGTTTCCACACAGGCAAGCTGCCAGAATCATGCCGCAGCACTGACCTACTATCGCCTCGGTGCGAAACGAATCGTGCTTGCGCGAGAGATGACGATTGAAGAAATCCGAAAGCTTTCCAAGCAAATTCCCGAGGATCTGGAATTGGAAGCATTTGTCCACGGCGCGATGTGTATGGCCGTTTCGGGAAGATGTATCCTAAGTTCTGCCCTGCTCGGGAGAAGCGGAAATCGTGGCGAATGTGCGCAGCCGTGCCGTTGGCAATATCATCTTGTTGAAGAAACCCGCCCCAATCAATTTCTTCCGATCGAGCAGGAAGGTCAAACGACCGCGATTCTCTCCTCCAGGGATCTGAATTGTATCGAATTGTTGGACGAACTGCAGGACGCAGGTGTATCCTCCTTGAAGATCGAAGGAAGAATGAAAACGGAATACTATACGGCGGTAACCGTAAATGCATATCGCCACGCAATCGATCATACGGCGCCGACAGAATTGCTTCAGCACGAACTGGAAACCATCTCCCACCGTCCGTATACGACGGGGTTCTATTGCGGAGAGCTACCCGAAGATCATGCAAATCGCGGAACTTATCTGCAAACCTATCGGTTCTGCGGCGTGATCTTATCCGTACAAGATAATACAGCACTCATCGAGCAACGCAATCGATTCGAAGTCGGAGATTCTCTCGAACTGGTCTCTCCATTTGCGCTCTCAGAAAAAATAATGATCGATTGGATCCGTGACGAGGAGGGCAACCCGGTTTCGGTCGCGAACAAAGTACGCCAAAAGATATGGATACCGGTTTCCTCTTCTACTCAGCCCGGCGATTTTCTTCGTATCGCAGCAAAACCGGAAAAAAAGGATTGACAAAACCAAGAATACCTTGTATACTGATCTTAGTTAGAGGAATCTAACTAAGATCCTGTTTGTTTGATTGGAGGCGACCGAGCATGCAACAAATCATTTACGGTGCATTGATCCTCATCAGTTTATCATTTGGCTCGGTCGCCGCAAAATCTCTGATTCATTCCATTCTGAAGCACGAATTATAATGTTCTTATAAAACACTCGCCTGTTGATTGAAATTCTGCAAAAAGTTGTAGTAATTTTTGTAGTAATTTTGCATGTTAAATTCGCAAAAAGCCTATCATTTTTGAAACTTAGCATTCGAAAACAAAAAGCACCAAAAGCCCGAAAATGCCCTAAATTACTGGGAAAAATAAAAAAACCACGAGATTCTCGCGGTTTTTTATTTGGTGGAGCATAGGAGATTCGAACTCCTGACCTCAACATTGCGAACGTTGCGCGCTACCAACTGTGCTAATGCCCCTTAGCAAAGAACATTATACACACTTTTTTGAAAAAAGCAAGCCTTTTTTTAAAAAAATCTGAAATCGCACGCTTTGCGCATCGAAACCGCAAAAGAAAGATGGTTCATATTATGCAGTGATCCGATTCAAAAAATCCGCAGCAATTGTCTCGTACCGCTCCCGATCGGTCAGATAGCTCAAACCATGTCCTGCGTTCGGGAACGAATGAAACTCAATGCGATCGGGATTTGCAACAGCAATTTTTCTGCCCATTTCACAGGGAACAAATCCGTCCGCTTCTCCGTGTATCAGCAAGATCGGAAGATGTGTCCATTGAACCGCGCGTATTGCATCTGCCGTGCGATCGGAAAGATTGACTCCGCCGAACAGCCAAGTTCCATACCAAAGAAAACAATACATGAATCTCGGCGGAAGTTTCATATCTTTTAGAACTTTCAGCATAATCGCTTTCGGTGATGTATAAGCAGCATCCGCGATTGCTCCGACTACCTGTTTCGGAAGATCGAGCCCACATGTCATCAGCACAGTGGCTCCGCCCATTGAAATCCCGCTCAAAACGATTTTCGTTTCCGGTCCGTTCCGCTCAATCACATAATCTATCCATTTTAACAGATCGTATCGTTCTTTAACTCCCATCGTGATCGAACGACCTTCGCTCGTAAGGTGTGCGCGCTGTTCAATCAGCAAAACATTGTATCCGAGGTTCAGGTAATACATCGCCCCTCCGGAAAAATCCCTCGTCGGCGTACCGCGATACCCGTGGCAACAGATCAGGACAGGCTTTTTAGGCTCCCTCGCGTAATATCGACCGGATAAGCGAAGGCCATCCTGCGAAACAATCGTAACCTTCTCGTATGGAACTTCCTTCAATGTCTCAATCATCTGATAGATTCCCTTGGAAAGATGCTCTGGAAGATCATTGTCTTGTGCGCGATGATCCTTTTCCTGCCCCTTCTTGGGAGATCGAAGTCCTATACGCCAAACGATATAGGAGATAACTTGTATCACAATCAGCAGACCGATTGCTCCCCAAAATACATATTTCATAATGCCCTCTTTCTCCGGTTACTTTATCCTATAATTTATTCCAATAGGTCTGGCGGTTGGCTCCGGCGTCGGAACCGGGGTGTATTTCGGTACCGGTGCATGTGTCGGACGCGCAGTTGCAGAATGCTTCGGAGCAATTGTCGGAACAATCAATCCTGCTGCATAGGAAGGAATGGAGAGATACGGATTATGCGGATCGGGATCCGTTGGATCCCACCCATATTGATGATTCACATCCATATAGGGCTCCTCATAGATCAACTTCGGTTTTTCTGGATGGTCCGGTCCCGCCGCATCCGTTACCGTAACTCTTGTTCCGATTCGGCAATTCCGATAGATCCAATAGCAATCACCGACCAACATCCGAACGCAGCCATGGGATACATCGGTTCCGAGTTTCTCATATTCCGCAATTAGGATTTGTTGCTTTCCGTTCGGAAGATAGTTTTTATATTGTCCCGCGGAGGGAACCGTGTGAAACAGATAATGTCCGCGGAATCGGCTTGCGTATTGCGCGTAGACCATGACTCCATTCAATCTTGACATCGCCTTATACTCATATTGCGCTGTGATGGAAAAATCGCCGCGCGGCGTATACCTTCCTCCGTCGCCTGTAGAGCAAATGAAAACCTTTTCCACTTCCCAGTCACCGTTTTCCGCACGAAACACAACGACCGACTGTGAGCCGATAAAGACGACAATATGTCTCTGTCCTTCTTTGGTTGGGTTTACGGAAGGAGCGTACGGTGAAACAACAAACCGTTCCGTCTCGATCGGCAAAGCGCCGGGAATCATCTCTCCCGTCTCATCCGCCGGATAGAAGGCCGGATCTGCGTTCCCAACCGTTCCGTAGACATAATGATCTCCGGATTCTTCGGCTGTGATGCCTCCGATCGCTTCCATTGCGCGGTAGTCCCTTTTTAGGCGAAATGTGCTGATGTCTAAGGCTATACATACGCCCGGGCGCTCATTCTCCGGAAGGATCGGCGTAGTCGCAGCAAGCTCCCCGGTTTCCTCCGCCGGAAAAAAGGAGTAATCTTCTTGTACGATCACCCCATCGGAGAGGGTACAAATCACTCCCACCGTCCGATACTCTACCACGCCGTTTTCATTGAGAAACGCATACAGCGGAAAGGTCTCTTCTTCCGAGGTCAGATTCGTATAGAAATCCGGGACGTTTATCGACCGTGCGAGTTCCGCCCGTTCGGGTTCCGTCTGCTCAACTTTCGGTGTCGGGGAGGGCGTAGGCGCAGGCGTGATACGTTTGGTCGGGATGGGAGAATCCGTAGGCGCAATCGTTTCATTTGCGCTGCAACCAACAGACAGCACGCATGTCAAAACGAACATAAGTGCTGCCCCTAAGATCCATATAAATTGTTTTACATTGTTGTTATGCTGCATGAGCTCCTTCATTCTGCGAGCCGTTCTGCAATATTCCGCGCTACAAAAACACCGCTTGCCGAGGCATGCGACAACGAGTGCGTAATACCGCTTCCGTCGCCAATAATATAAAGCCCCTTTTGAACGGTTTCCAACCGCTCGTCCAATGCAACCTCCATATTGTAGAACTTGACTTCAACGCCGTAAAGCAACGTATCATCATTCGCAGTACCGGGCGCAATCTTATCCAATGCATAGATCATCTCGATGATGCCGTCCAGAATGCGCTTCGGAAGCACAAGACTCAGATCGCCCGGAGTTGCGTTTAACGTCGGAATCGTGGTTGATTTTGCAATCCTTCTTTGATTGCTTCTTCTTCCGCGAATCAGGTCGCCGAACCGCTGTACCATGACGCCGCCGCCAAGCATATTGCTGAGCCGTGCGATGCTTTCGCCATAACCGTTGCTGTCCTCAAACGGTTCCGAAAAATGCTTCGATACCAGCAGTGCGAAGTTGGTATTATCCGTCTGCCTCGCCGGATCTTCATAGCTGTGTCCATTGACTGTTACGATTCCGTTCGTGTTCTCATTGACGACGATTCCATGCGGATTCATACAGAACGTACGCACATTGTCTTCAAACTTTTCAGTTCGATAAACAATCTTGCTCTCATACAATTCATCGGTCAGTTCGGAAAATACCACCGCAGGCAGCTCAACGCGAACGCCGATATCAACGCGATTGGATTTTGTCGGAATGCCGAGCCGCTTGCAAACATGTTCCATCCATTTGCTGCCGCTTCTGCCGACCGATACGACGCAAGTATCGCTTTCGAATTCGCCTCGATTCGTTTGTGCATGGAATCGTCCGTCTGCATCGACGATCAGGTCTTCCACCGTCGTTTCAAAAAAGAACGAAACATGCTGCGACAAATATGCATACATATTCTCCAGAACAACATAGTTGATATCTGTTCCGAGATGGCGAACGGAAGCGTCCAGCAAATTCAGCTTATGTTGAATGCAAATGCGCTTGAATGCGGATCCCGCCGTTGAATACAGCTTGGTTCCTTCTCCGCCGTACTGCATATTGATCTGGTCCACATATTGCATCAGCTCCAGCGCTTTCTTCTTCCCGATATACTCGTAGAGCGTTCCGCCGAAATCGTTCGTGATGTTATACTTGCCGTCGGAAAAAGCGCCCGCTCCGCCGAATCCGCTCATGATCGAGCAGGTTTTGCAGTGAATACAGGAGCGAATCTTTTCCCCGTCGATCGGACATTTACGCCCGGAAAGCGCATGTCCCATCTCCAATACGGCGATATTCAGATCCGGGCGTTTTTGGATCAGTTCGTATGCCGTAAAGATACCGCCTGGCCCGGCCCCGATAATGATTGTATCAAATTTCATATGCTTATCCTCATACTCCGTTCACAGAATCCAATACGTTGGTATAATACCATATTTCCAAAGCGTTGGCAAGAAAAACGTATACAAACGACAAAGAACGATCGGAAATCCTCTCATCTGTTCGACTGCTTGCCATCCGAACAGAATTCTGCTCCATTTTACCCATTTCAAACAAATCTGCACTTTTCTTTTGTAACATCCGATGATATAATACACTTTATCAGAAATGGGAGTATAAACGAAATGAACGTCAAGGAATCGTTGGCAAACGCGCTTGCGCCGCTTTGCAGCGTAAGTCCGACAGAGTTGGAGGACTGGTTCGAAGTTCCGAAAAAAGCGGATATGGGAGATCTTGCTTTCCCCTGCTTCCGGCTTGCAAAGGTACTTCGAAAGGCACCTCCTGTAATTGCTGCCGCATTGAAAGAACAGCTTGTTCTTCCGGATGGAATTGCAAAAGCGGAAGCAGTCGGAGGCTACCTGAATTTCTTTGTGGACGCGGAGGCACAAGCTGCTTCGGTTCTCGGAAAGGTCCTTTCACAGGGGGATCGATACGGCTCTTCCGAAATCGGTAACGGAAAAACCGTCTGTGTCGAATACAGCTCGATCAATATTGCGAAGCCGTTCGGATTTCACCATCTTCCGACCACCGCAATCGGCAATGCGCTCTACCGGATTTATCGGTTTCTTGGGTATCGTACGGTCGGCATCAACCATCTCGGCGATTGGGGAACGCAGTTCGGTAAGATGATTACCGCCTATAAGCTTTGGGGAACAAAGCCGATCGATGATTACAGCATCCGCGAGCTGGTAGCACTTTATGTCCGATTCCACGAGGAAGCCGAAAAGGATCCGGGCCTGAACGATCAAGCGCGCGCATGGTTCCATAAGATTGAAACCGGCGACGCTGAAGCGCTTGACCTCTGGAGCAAGATGAAAGACGGAACGATCCGTGAAGTCAAAGTCACTTACAAGCGGATGGGAATTGATTTTGACAGTTGGGCAGGCGAATCCTTCTATGAGGATAAAATGCCCGCGATCATTCAGGAACTCCGCGATAAAGGGATTTCAAAACTTGATCAAGGTGCCGAGATCGTAGACCTCAGCGAATGGAATATGCCGCCGTGCATTATCGTCAAATCGGACGGAAGCACGATCTATGCAACGCGCGACATCGCTGCAGCGTGCTATCGAAAAGAGGCATACGATTTCTGCAAGTCGCTTTACGTAGTTGCATATCAACAGGATTTGCATTTTCGTCAGTTTTTCAAAGTGTTGGAATTGATGGGGCGCGATTGGGTCAAAGACTGCGTGCATGTCAATTTCGGCATGGTCAGCATGGAGGATGCAAGCTTTTCGACTCGGAGCGGCAACATTCTGTATCTTGATGATATTCTGCAGGCTGCTGTTGACAAGACATACGCGATTATCTGTGAAAAGAGTCCGGATCTGGAAGATAAACAAAGCGCTGCTGAGGCGGTCGGTATCGGAGCAATTCTCTGGTCGGTCCTGTATAATAACCGGATTAAGGATGTTTCGTTCTCTTGGGACAAGATTCTGAACTTTGACGGCGAAACCGCTCCGTATGTTCAGTATACGCATGCGCGCTGCTGCTCGGTTCTGAGAAAGGGTTCCGATTCCTATGGTACGGATCCAGACGCTTCCCTGCTCGACGATCCTTACAGCAAAGCACTTTTAACTGCAATCGAAGCTTTCCCGAATGCGGTACAGTCTGCTGCGGAGAAATATGAACCATACGTCGTTTCCCGCGCAATCGTTGCCATTGCTTCGGCATTCAATAAATTCTATTATGAACAGCGTATCATGGCGGACGATCCCGCTGTTCGAAATGCGCGACTCGCATTGACCGACGCGACGCGTCAGGTTTTGAAAAACGGATTGAATCTTTTGGGCATTCAGGCCCCGGAAAGGATGTAATTACTATGCTCGATATCAAATTTGTGCGCGCAAATCCCGATCTCGTTAAGGAGAACATACGTAAGAAGTTCCAGGATGAAAAGCTTGTTCTGGTCGATGAGGTCATCGAACTGGATGCGAAGTATCGTGAAGGCAATCAACGCTTGGAATTCCTTCGGAGCCGCAGAAATGCGCTCTCCAAGCAGATCGGCGGAATGATGGCGCGGAAGGAATTCGACAAGGCCAACGAGACGAAGCAGGAAGTCTCTGCAATGGGCGAAGAAATGGCCGCATTGGAAGCGAAGAGCGCAACGCTGGAAGCGGAGATTCGGAAACGGATGCTTGTCATCCCGAATATCATCGATCCTTCGGTTCCGATCGGCAAAGACGATTCCGAGAACGTTGAGATAGAACGCTTCGGCGATCCGTTTGTTCCGGACTTTGAGATTCCCTATCATGTCGACATTATGGAACGGCTCTCAGGCATTGATCTTGACTCCGCGCGCAAGACCAGCGGCAACGGATTCTATTATCTGATGGGTGATATCGCGCGCCTGCACAGCGCTGTCCTCTCCTATGCACGCGATTTCATGATTGATCGTGGATTCACCTACTGCATCCCTCCCTTTATGATCCGCAGTGCTGTTGTGGACGGCGTCATGAGTTTTTCGGAAATGGAAAACATGATGTACAAAATCGAAGGCGAAGATCTCTACCTGATCGGTACAAGCGAGCACAGCATGATCGGTCGCTTCCAGAACACGTTCCTGGAAGAGTCGCAGGTTCCGCAGCGTCTCACCTCTTACTCCCCCTGCTTCCGTAAAGAAGTCGGCGCACATGGAATCGAGGAGCGCGGCGTATATCGGATTCACCAATTTGAGAAGCAGGAGATGATCGCTGTTTGCCGTCCCGAAGAGAGCGATTCGATTTACGACGAACTTTGGAAGAATACCGTTGATTTCTTCCGCTCTTTGGATATTCCGGTTCGGACGCTTGGCTGCTGCTCGGGCGATCTCGCCGATCTGAAAGTCAAATCGCTCGACGTTGAAGCCTGGTCGCCGCGGCAGAAGAAATACTTCGAAGTCGGAAGCTGTTCGAATCTCGGCGATGCGCAGGCGCGTCGGCTTGGTATCCGGATCAAGAACAAGGAAAAAGGAAACTACTATGCGCACACACTGAACAATACGGTTGTTGCCCCGCCCCGTATGCTGATCGCATTCTTGGAAAACAATCTGAATGCGGACGGAACCGTTCGGATTCCCGAGGTACTTCGTCCTTACATGGGCGGAAAAGCGCAGATCGGATAATTGCCGGAACGCACAACATCCACCGATCAACTCGGATCGGTGGATGTTTTTCAGTTATTTACGGATTCGTACTGATGGATATAAAGCCTTGTTGGCATCTCTTCCCCATCCCCTTGCGCCATACAGTAGAATCTCCAACCGTATCGCTCATAGAAAGAGGTATGATCTGTCACGAGATACAGAGTATCGATTCCGTATCGGTGCATATCCTCTGCAACAAGCCGCAAAAGCTCCCCTGCAATTCCCTGCTTTCGGTAGGTTTCCTCTACATAGACGGCACATACATTGGGCGCCAGATTCTTTCGATCGTGGAAATCATTTTCGATCACCCCGAGGCCGCCGATGATGGCATTGCCGTCCATTGCAAGGTACCATTGCGGGACGGCTTTTTGAGCCGTCATTTCTTCCATACTCTCCCGATACGCCGATTCCGGAATCCACCATTTTTCATGAAACCATGTGCAAGCAGATGCGATCAGCTCCGGGTGTTCTCTCAATCGTATCATTTGATCATGCATAATACGTTCTCCTATTCTTTTCTGGAAATCAGTTTGAGTCCGGTTTCCTGTAATTCGTAAACTGACGTTGCAACTTCCTGCAGGAACTTTCGGTCGTGTGTTACCGCAAGAATCGCTCCCTGAAAAGAGCGGAGCATCTCCCGTACAGCCGGTGCCGAAAGCGGGCTGAAATTCCGTGTCGGCTCATCCAAGAGCAAGACGTTGTTTCGGTCGAGAATCATCCGAAGCAGAAGAATCTTTGCTCGCTGCCCTCCGGACAGATCCGAGACAGGATGCTCCATCTCCTCGGTCGTATACTTCATGCTTCCGAGATACAAGCGTGCCCGCGTGACAGATTCCTTATCTCCGTTCGGAGCAAGAAATTCCACCGGACTATATCCTGCAAACAGCGCATCTTCATAATTCTGCGGCATATAGCCGACAGAAAGGTCCTTCCGTCCCTCAAGCTCTTTCGCAATCGCTTTCAACAGCGTGGTTTTCCCACAGCCATTTTGTCCGATGATGGCGATCCGTTCCGGTCCTACAATCCGGAGGTGTATCTTACGGGCAAGGATTTTTCCGTCTGCAATCAATTGATCGCGCCGATCATCCAGGATCGTCTTTCCGTTCTTCACGAAAACGCCTTCTTCGAATTTCGGCAGAATCGCCCATTCCGCTTCCGGCCGCTCGGTCAACTGTTCATATTCCTTTTCCAACCGCTTTCCGAGCGCTTGTACCGTATGCATCTTCTTTTTCAGCAATCGACCTGTTCCCGGGTCTGAACGAGAAACGTTGTTTTGCGCGTGTTCGACGGCTTGATAAACGGATAGGTACCGTTCCTTCTTTTTTCGAAACTCGGAATGTTCAAAGTCGGCGATCTGCCTTTGATGCGAAAAGCGTCTCTCTCGATCATCTATATACTGCCGATACGGCATGCGAGCAACTGTGACGCGCGGGATCTGCTTCCTGCGGACCAGTTCAATATGAATCAACTGATTCGCCGTTCGTTCCAGAAGCGTTTCGTCATGAGAAACATACAAAACCGTTTTTTCCGTGTGCTGCAAAAACGTTTCCAGCCAGGTAATCGCAGCCAGATCAAGATCGTTTGACGGCTCATCCAACAACAGAACATCGCACTCGCGCAGCAGTAAGGAAGCCAATTGCAGTTTGATGCGTTCCCCGCCGGACAATGTTTTCATTGTTCTTGTCTCATAAAGCAAATCATGCTCCAATCCGAGCTCACAAAGTACGCGAATCACATTTCGGATCGGCAGTCGCGATAAGTCACATGCAGCTTCCATCCAGTCCGCGATCGGTTGGGAAGCGTCATCCTTTGACAGTTCCTGCGGCAAAAAACCAAGGAGGCTGTCTGTTTTGACGGTGCCTTCCGCGTCCGCATATGCCTCAACCAGACTCGGATCATAAATCCACTTTAAAACGGTTGATTTTCCGTTGCCCTCTTCTCCAATCAATGCCGCCTTCTCTCCGTCGTTTAAGCAGAAGGAAAGATTTTCCAGCAGAATATGATTGTCTCGTTTTTGTGTAATCGTTAAATTTTGAACTTGCAGCATATTTTCCCCCATAAAAATACCGTTTTCCACCTGTGGAAAACGGCATCCGAAAAAAACACTGCTTGTATCAACAATGCAATCAACCGAATTTCCACAGGAAACAATGCCTGCGTTGCAGACATTCTTACCGATAGAATTCAGGTTAATTGCGCATTGGTTCACTTCCTTTGCAAATTGCTGAGTAAATTATAACAAAACTCTTTCTTTTGTCAAGGGGTTTTCATCTGTTTCAGCTCTGAGCGAAGCTTCTCCATTGCTTTTGACTCAATGCGAGAAACATAACTTCTCGAAATGCTGAGAACGTTTGCTACTTCCCGTTGCGCCATGGGAATGCCTCCGTTCAATCCAAAGCGAAGGGCGATGACGGTACGTTCTCGTTTGGATAAAACCCGCTGCATCACACGATCGACCTGCTCGAAATCAAGCTTTCGTTGTACCTGTTCAAAAATCGAATCGTCCTCGGTACAAACGAGATCGGCGATCGGAAGTTCATTTCCTTCTTTATCGGTTCCGACCGCTTCCTCCATCGAAACCGTTTGCACAAGTTTTTTCTCTTTTCGAAACGTCATCAAAATTTCATTCTCAATACAACGGGATGCATATCCGGAGAGAGAACCTTTCTCCTCGGAGAACGTTGATACAGCTTTAATCAAACCGATCGTTCCGCAGGAGATCAGATCTTCTCGATCCGATGGCAGCTTCTCATATTTCTTGGCAATATGTGCTACAAGCCGGAGGTTGTGGACGATCAGTTGTTCTCTTGCTTCCTCATCTCCGTTCGACAAACGTTCCACCCAATAAGTTTCTTCCTCTTTGGAGAACATCTTGGGAAAGGCAGCTGTCTCCCCAATTGCTCCAAAGAAACAAACGGTATGCAAAAGCAATGACAAAAACGAAAGCATATGATCACCTCTTTTCCGAAAACCTTATGCAAGAAACAGCTTTTTATGACCAACTTTCCTGCAAGTTCATAAAATAACCCATTATAGTTTATCATTTGTTCACAAATTATTCAAGAGGCGTTCATAATTCAGCTGTCGTTTATTGCCGTTTCCTTCATAAATCTTCCCTTGTTTTGACATATTTCTACGGTATAATGATCTCGTAATCAAGAAAGAGAGGTCTTAGGAAGATGAGCACAAAAGAATTGAATCGGCTGTTCAGGAGAATAGAACGCGCTTCCGGAATCACTCGATACTTACGTTTCTATCGCTTTCAACTGCTTTGCAGAAGTTTATTTCTCTGAGAGAACAACAAAAAAGATCTGATCCATTCGGTCAGATCTTTTTATTCGTCTATTCAATGTTTATAACCACGGAATCGGAATCAGAAATTCCTCCGCCGTTTCATCGAGTTCATAACGTTTTTCACGGTTCGCCGGATCGTCAAACCGATTGAAATCGTCCAGATTCGGTGAATAGGTCAGCATATGCATCGTGCCCTCTTTCTCATTCACCTGAAGCAGTCTTAAATATCCGTCTCCCCCGACCTTTCCTGCCGCCTGATAGTTGAACATCATCTCATACAACGTGCGGTCGGGTGTTCCGTCCTGATCGTCATCGATTTGCTCACTCTGCCGATATGCACCGTATCGATGCCCGCACAAAACAAAATAGATGTTCGGATGATTCAGTACAACTTGTTGATACACCTTTTCCCCCGCTTTGGAGCGCTGCAAATCCTGTTCAAAATAATCGTGGAGCAGCAAAAAGCCGATTCGATCCGGATATTCGGCAAACACCTTGTTGAGCCATTTGATGCATCCGGAATCTGGACCATAGCTCATATAAACAAACAAATAATCCGTATTTCCGATCGTCAACAAATCATAATGCCCACGGTTATCCTTGTATGAACCGCCGTACCATTCCCGGTCTTTGTAACGGGATTCACCAAAATAGCGACTGTATGGCTGAAAGCCGTCCGGATCCTGGCAATCGTGATTGCCGGCAAGAACGCCGTTAGGAATTTCATCAATATAAGATTGTGCTTTGGATGCGACCTTCCATTGCGCATCATCGCTTGTCTTGTTGACCAGATCTCCGGTGTGCATGATGTAAGCAAGCTGGAGTTCCTCCCGATGGTCCCGAAGGAACAGTGTCATCGAATCATACAGCTCGGGAAACTTTGCGGAATAGTGCTGCGGATCGCTGATCCACGCAATGGTGTACACCCCATCTTCCGCGACATAGGGTTTCGGAGGCTGCGTAGGTTCCGGAGTATCGGTAGGAACCGGCGTATCGGTCGGTGCATCCGTGGGCGCAACGGTTGCCGGTGCATCCGTAGCCATCGGCGTAGCGGAAGGCGCTTCGGAATACGAGATGATCAGCTCCACTTCCGATACCGGCGTGCTATTTGTATTATCCGGTCGAATGGTCTCTTTGGATGCGCATCCGAAGAATAAAATGAAAGACAGTAGGATTAAGAATCCCTTTCGCATGAAAATACCTCCCACGTACAATCGACTTCGCTGGCCGCGGAGACAACATAATCTTCAAAACGGTACTGACGAATCCTCGGATTGTTCCGAGTATCCGCAGCGGCCAAAGCCATCAGTCCCTTTCCGCTGCACTTTACCAAGCTTTCTTTTGCGGAAAACAGATCACGAAATGTCTCTTCCGTCGGAGACCGTTTCCAAATCGTTTCCCATTCCTGATCCGTGCAGATCTTTCTGGCAAGACGGTCCGTGATCGGTCTCTTCTTCTCAACATCCACCCCTACCGGTCTGCTACAAACCGCTGCTGCCGCATAGTCATTCGAGTGCGACAGGGAAATATGCCACGGAGAATCGCTCAGATACGGCTTCCCGAGTGCTTCCGTTTCGATTTGCAGCGGAAACGGGACTGAATCATCCGCCCTGCGAATTGCTTCCAGTAAGCAGAATTCAGCGAGCAAGCCACGGTTTCGTTCCTGTTCGTTCTGTAGTTTTGCAAGCTTTGCCTTTCTGTACGCAGAGATAAGGCCCCCATACCGATCAGAGAGCACGTCCAACTGCAGAAGCGAAGCATAGCAAACTATCAAACGATCCTTCATAATCGTTATTTTATCATGCTCGCCGAATCCTGTCAAACCCAAGCCGGAATGTTTAATCGGTCAAGAAGTCGGGAACAATGGTTTTCGAGCACATTGCTCCCGGAGGTGATTGATTGACCCACAAAGTAGTAATCTGCGGAATCGATACCGGTTCGCTTCCAGTTTTAAAGCAAAGCGAGATGCGTTCCCTATTGGAAAAAGCAAAGAACGGCGACAGTGCAGCGCGTGAATCATTTATCTATGCCAATCTTCGCCTGGTTCTCTCCGTTGTGCAGCGGTTTACAGGCCGGTCCGAGCAAGCAGATGATTTGTTCCAAGTCGGATGCATCGGCCTGATGAAAGCCATTTCCGGCTTTGACCTTTCACTCGACGTTCGGTTTTCCACCTATGCCGTTCCGATGATTGCCGGAGAGATCCGACGTCATTTACGCGACTACAACGCAGTTCGCGTTTCCCGCTCGATTCGGGACCTCGCTTATCACGCGATGCAGGCGAAGAACAAATTGTCTGAAACGCTCGATCATGAGCCGAGCGTCTCGGAAATCGCCAAAGAGCTCTCATTACCCGAAGCGGATGTCATCTTTGCATTGGATGCGATTTCCGATCCTGTCAGTCTCTATGAACCGATCTACCACAGCGACGATGATACCGTCTGTTTGATGGATCAGATTAAGGACAACAACGATGGCGAATCACATTGGCTGAATTCGATCGTTCTTGAGGAAGGCATGGCGCATCTGAACGAACGGGAACAGAAGATTCTGAAAATGCGATATTTTGCCTCTCGGACGCAGATGGAAGTCAGCAAGGAGATCGGGATTTCGCAAGCGCAGGTTTCCCGGCTCGAAAAGAGCGCTTTGAAGCAGTTGGAGAAGTATATCAAGCTATGACTGCATTTTCAGTATTTCATGCTTCAGCTGCTTGATGATACGTTTCTCAATGCGACTGATGTAGCTTTGTGAGATTCCCATTGCATCTGCAACCTGCTTTTGGGTTTGTGGGCGGTCGTTCTCCAGGCCGAATCGCATCGAGATAATATTGCGTTCCCGATCGGTCAACGTATCCAGCGCCTGGTAGAGCAGTTCCCGATCGACAGAATCTTCCAAATCCCGACTGACAATATCGGGATCGGTGCCGAGAATATCGGACAGGAGCAATTCGTTCCCGTCCCAATCGACATTCAACGGTTCATCGAAACTGACTTCCAGTTTCAATTTGGTCGTCCTGCGCAGGTGCATCAGAATCTCATTCTCAATACAACGTGCCGCATAGGTGGCAAGCTTGATTTTCTTGTCCGGTTTAAACGTTTCGATGGCTTTGATCAGCCCGATCGTTCCGATGCTGATCAGATCCTCCGTAGCGACACCCGTGTTATCGAACTTCCGGGCAAGATAAACCACCAGCCGAAGGTTATGAACGATCAGTTTATCCTTTGCCCATTTCTCCGTCGACGCGGCGATGCACCGGGCTTCTTCTTCCGGATCGAGCGGCGCCGGCAGCGTTTCTCCGGTATGAACGTACCAGATGGCGTTCTTCCTGCCCAATCGGAACAGAATCTGAAGACGAAGCAGAATCCGCTGCAACAAGTTTTTCATGAGGAACCCTCCATTTCTTTGGTAATAAGACTGCGGGCAATACCGCATCCGCATCCGGGATCGGCTGCGGGGCGCTCGCAAGATAGCAATCGACCGAACAATTTCCGTAATCCGATAAACGAACAAATTGCGGTCGCGCGGCAAACAGAACTTCTTGCCCAATTTGGGTTTGACAGACAATCGGTCGCTCTTTTGGAAGATCCATCTCTTTGATCAACAGAACCGGAAGACCGCTGATCGGCTCAGTCAGAAGGTTTCCGGTATCAATCAATGCCGTAAGCGTTCGCGTTTGCCCGTTTATCGAAACAACGACAGTCGTATAGATGCTCTTCAGTTCTTGTCTTTTCAACAGTTGGCGCAACGCCCTCGGCGCGATCAATGCGGCAGCAAGGCCAAATAAAGACGCTCGGAGCGGGATTGTTCCGACGATTGTCCCTTCGGATCGGATGGTTCCCCCTGTCAGAAGCGTAATACAAAGAACGACGCCGCCGATCATTGCCGCGGACAGCAGTACGCACATCAGCAGAGAAACGAAGGACGTTCCCTTTCTTTTCATCGGCAATGCCAATGTTAAAAATGCCAACAGCTTGATCCATGTTTCCCGCAGTACCGGGAAATAGAACATGGAACAGAAGGCATAGACAGCTCCGCCGATTGAAAACGAAATCAGCGGAATCCATCGAATCGGAATACCCGATAGAACCGATGCAAGCAAAAAGATACAAAGGTTCATCATCGCATTATCGAGCAAAAACAGTTCTGCGCTGATTTTCATTTGGATATCCGCAAAAGCATCACCGATAAATCGTCCCGATGCCCCGTATCCAATGCCGCGTGTAAAATACGATCTGCGCCGTCTTGCCTTGTCGCATTTCGAATCAGGACGCTTTCCAGCTCATCTGTCAATGCATCGGATATCCCGTCCGTACACAGGAACAAAACATCGTCCGGATCAAATTTCAGCGGAATTACCGTAGGGCGTGCATCATCCAGGATGCCGCAGGGCAATGCTTCTCCAGTGAGTGTATACAGCGTTGTACCGCGAAGCAGATACGACGGGGGCGTTCCGAACTTCAGAAGTTCCGCCGTTCCGGCATTCAGATCGACCGAAACAGCATCAAGCGTTGCATAGGTTTCCGACTGAGAACGGTGCAGCAAGATCCGATTCACATTTTCAAAGATCAGCTCACGGTCCATTCCCGATCCATACAGACGAAATAACGTTTCTATGGCCGATTGACTTTCCGTCTGCGCTCCTTTTCCGTTGCCCATTCCATCGGATAAGGCGAACAGGGATCGTCCGCCGCTGGCATGTACTTCTCCAAAGCTGTCTCCGCTTTCGTTTTCTTTCAGCGCTGCTTGTGAAACAGCCATAGACACAGTCCATTTCGGAGCCGGTTCCAGGCGAAGCGCAATTCCATCCTCTGTCTCAGACCGACGGATCCAACGCATTTTCCGACCGGTCCCGACTTCAATCGTTTTCAACAGCTTCCGCTCGTCTTCCGGATCAAATGCGTTTAGATAAACCAGTACTTGCTCTTTCCCATGTTCAGCTGTCAGCTCCACAGCGGAGACATCGAACCCGTTGCTGAGCAGCCGTTTTAAAACAGTAAGCTCCTTCTCCCTGTTCTCATAGAACGCTTTTCGATATCCGCTTGCAAGTCGATCCACCGCCTCCCCAGCACCTTGAAATTCTCTCGCTGTGAACGTGTTCTGCTGTCCCATCCGAGACAAAACCGCCTCCCGTGTTAACGCCTGCTGATACGACAGCAGAACAGACGCGCATACATCCTCAAACGCGGGACAGTCGGCCGGGATCGGCTCTTGCGGAACAACCTTCTGTGCATTTTCCAATTGATAGGCAAGTTCTTTTATGGTTTCTCTCATGGCTTCGAGATCGCTCCAGCAGCCATCTCTTCCGGGACAATTGGTGCAAATCACAACGGCGCCCTGCATAATCCAATCGGTTACGGTACTCTGTTCGGATCCGAGCGCCGGTCGGAAAGTGTCGGATACCTCCTTTAACAAGGCTCCCATCTCCTGCAGTTCGGCCGCCGTTCTGTTCTTTGCGCGTTTGATTACCGCGCGGGTATTCCGTTCCATCGTACGATCGATCGCTGTTAACGTTTCAATACGTTGAATAATCGTCCGCGGCAACAGCAACAGCAAGCCGGATGCAATCGCGGTGTTCCAGATTACGGAAAAAGACATCTCTTCCGGCTGCATCCCGATCAGCAGCAGTGTCGAGGCAAAATGCCCAAGCAGAATCCAGATCCTTCCCTCTCGATAGAACGGAACGGATAACGCGGCTCCGAGGGCAATGATGGCGACGAAACGCACATCCGCCTTGGAATAGATTACCCAAGATGCCGAGAGGAGCGCTGCGACAAACGATCCGTAAAGGCCGCGAACCGTTGTCAACAGCATCGTTGTAAATGTGATCAGAATAATGGAAAGAGATACTTCCCCGAATTGGAATTCGCTGCAGGCAAGGATACAAAGTCCCCATCCGATCAAAAGAATATCCTGATCCCATTCGACAAGAAGTTTTGAGGACTTTAAGGATTTAACAATGCGTAACGCGCGCGCCAAAAAGAAGGCTGATGCTGCACTGACAGCAACGCCGAACAGTCCGAACGGCACTTCTTCCATCCCATACAGCATTGCAAGCGGGAGCGAAAGAATGCTGCTACCCAAAAACAATAACCCTTTTAATAGAACGCCTTGCTTTTTCGAAAACAGCTGAATCATCATCAGAACCAGCGTATACAACGCTGCGGCTGCTGCGCTGTGCCAGGAAGGCATCCCGATCATACTGCCGAGAAGAATTCCGACAGCCGTCCACGAAAACTCAAGCCGTTCCATGGAAGCCGCAAGCAGCAGTCCCAGCGCAAATGGAACATGAATTCCGTGAATCCGAAGACGCGTAAAGAGTATGGCCAGCAGCATCGTCGCAATCGACAACAAGCGCGTCGCGGTATCGGTTCTATATTTGACTTTATGATTATGTTTCGGTTGCATGTGCCCATTGTAGCGAATCGAAACCATCTGTTTTCGGCGAATGGTGCGTTTTACATGGCAAAAGTTTCTGTTGGAATTCGCAAAGATTCCCGTGCAACGGCTTCGATGTGCCCGGATTCCGCAATTGTTCGGCAGAATCATCTTGCTCATATCGGATTGGTATGTTATAATTTCTTAGAATATATCCATGTAACCGGAGGCGCTATGACTCAGATTATCGCATTTGAGGGGATCGACGGGACCGGGAAGACCGTCCAGATGCAGCAACTTTCAAATTTTTTGAAAAACAAAGGGAAAACTGTAAAAGAATTCTCGTTTCCAATCTACGACTCGTTTTTCGGTTCATATGTCGGAAGATACCTGACTGCAAAGGATGGAATTCCTGCCAATACAGTAGACGGCAAAAGCATGGCACTTTGGTTTGCGCTCGATCGGTGGGAAGCCTTTCGCAAGAGCGACGATCTCTCGTATGATTATATTCTGATCAACCGATATGTGCTCTCGAATGCCGTCTACCAAAGTATTCGGGATTGTGATTTGGGAAAGCCTGATATTCTTGATTTTGTTTTGGAATTGGAATTTGAACATTTTGGGATTCCTCGTCCGACACTGACGCTTGTTCTGGATATGGATCTTGCGGAAGCTGCCGAGAACGTCGGCAAAAAAGGATTTCGAGAGTATGTCGGCAACGAACGGGATGTTTACGAAAGCATCGATTCGATCCAGCTGCGGGCAAGAAAAAAGTATCAGGAGTACGCCGAACGGCTGGATCATGTTGTGTTCATCCCCTGCATGAAAGACGGCAAGCTCGATACCATTGAGCACATTGCCGAAAAGATTCAAACCGCAGTTCTGCCACTGTTGTAAGGAGCAATGCAATGAACGGATCGGATTTGCTGCAGAATCTGCATTTAATGGAACGGCTGAAAGACGCAACGCGGCATTGTTATACCTCGCAAGGACGGCACGAGAGCGTCGCAGAACACTCTTGGCGGCTTGCCCTGATGGCATATTGGATTTCCGATGAATTTCCGGAAGTCGATATGAACAAGGTCATCAAGATGTGCTTGATTCATGATATCGGAGAAGCGTTTACCGGAGATATCCCGACCTTCTTAAAAACAACTTCTGACGAAATGAAAGAAGAAGAATTGTTGTTTGCATGGGTAAGCCGTCTCCCCGAACCGTTTCAAACGGAAATGCGAGCCCTCTATGATGAGATGATTGCGCGCACCACGATGGAATCGCGCATCTATAAAGCACTGGATGGATTGGAAGCGGTCATTGCGCATAACGAGTCGCAGATCGACACCTGGCTTCCGAATGAATACGACTTGCAATTGGTTTACGGTTATGACAAAGTCGCCTTCTCCCCCTATCTGAAAGAACTCCGGGATCTTATCCGGGAGGAATCCATCGAAAAGATTCAGAACGAATCAAAAGCATGATCTGAAGCAAAAGCAGAAAGAAGCGGAACGAATTGTTCCGCTTCTGTTGATATCAGAGCTTTTTATTTCTGTTCTTTCTTTGCCTGCTGCTTCTTTTTCCTTGCGCGGATCGGAAGTACAATCGCCAGCGCGATGCCTCCGCCGATCACGCCGATCACAAGGAGCCACGGGAGCGCTACGATAAAGCCGATCCCAAACGAAACTAGTGCTTCACCGAGATCTTCGATACTCGTTCGAAACCGCCGTGCAAGCTCCTCGCCGCGCGTCTCTTCCTTGGCGGGCGTCAGATCCAGAACTTCTTCGATGCTGATCGAAACAGTGCTGTAAGAGATCAGAGAATCATATGTACGCTTCTGCGCCTCATACGCTTCGATCTCTTCGATTACGTCATACAAACGGGACTGGGTTGCCAGCATGTCCGCCGTCGTTTCAGCTTCCGCCATAATTCTCTGGAGGCTCTCTTTTTCGGTTTCCAGTACTTTCAGACGGCTTTCCATATCCACATATGCGGACGTAACATCCCTTGTCGAAAGAGTCTTTCTGGTTACATTTCCAATGCCGTCCACAACATTTAAAAATGCATCCAACTGGTTGGAAGGTATTCTTGCCGTCAGAGAAGCCGTGCGATAGCTGCTGCTCTTATAGCTGTTTCCTCGCTCGTTCATGGATTCCACATATCCGCCGAAGGAACTGATTTGCTGATCCATCTCACGCATCAAATCCTCGTAGGTCTTGGTCTCGATCGTAAGCGAGGCATCCCGGATCAATTTCCGCCCGGTATCCTGCGGAATCGGCTCAACATCCTGATCCGTTCCACGACCGTTGGAACTTGTGGCAACCGTCTTCGCTTCTGTCGCATAGGCATATTCGCCTTCATAATCATAATAGCTATCCTCTCCATACGGTACGTCGTTTGCGTACGAACTCGAGTTAGACGAGCAAGCAATGCTTATGATTGCAAGAAGCAAAGCAACGGATAAAATCAAAATCCTCTTTTTCATGGTGATGTTCTCCTTTCCCTTTCTATAAGCAATACAAGGCAATCGGTCAAACGGTTGCATGCGATCGTTCAAATTCCTGAAAGCGATGTACTTTTTCCGCAACGGCTTTTCCGGTCGGTGTCGTAGCAAGACCGCCCATGGCCGTTTCCCGATACTCTCTTCGAATATCGTGACCGACCGCCAACATAGCGGTGAGCACTTCATCAAACGGAATTAGACTGGTAATTCCGCAAAGCGTCATATCCGCGCAAAGCAGCGCATTTGCGGCGCCGAGTGCGTTTCGTTTGATACACGGACATTCCACAAGCCCGGCAACAGGATCGCAGACAAGGCCGAGAATGTTCTTAATTGTCATTGCTGCCGCGTCAAGCGCCTGCTCCGGCGTACCTCCGGAAAGTTCCACAAGGCTTGCCGCTGCCATCGCACTGCCGACGCCGGTTTCTGCCTGGCAGCCGCCTTCTGCGCCGGAGATCGTTGCGTTTTGCGCAAACAGCAACCCGACCCCGCCCGCACAAAACAGTCCCTGAATCAGTTGTTCATCCGACCATCCGCGATCGATTCCGCTTTCCAGCAAAACGCCCGGAAGAATCCCGCTTGCGCCTGCCGTGGGCGCAGCAACGATCTGACCCATTGCGGCATTGACTTCAACAACTGCCATTGCGCTTGCCGCAACGCGACAGGTGTTCGCGCCCGAGAACGGTTCGTATTTCGCATACCGGAACAAGCGCATAGCCTCCCCGCCGGAAAGCTTGCTGACCGATTCCACATGTTCCTCCAATCCTCTTCGAACCGATTCCCGCATCACAAGCAGATTCTTACGCATTTCTTCAACGATTTGTTCACGGGTCATTTCTCCCATCGCAACTTCCCGTCGAATCATTGCTTCCGAGATCGGAATTCCTTCCTGATTACAATATTCACTTAACGATTTTCCCGAGACGAACGCGTCTGTTAACGAAATCATCGAAACTCCCCCTTATACAACGATCAGTTGCCGGATGCTTCTGCAAAGCTGAAGCATGATCATCTGCAAGCCCTCTGTCACCTCAGTATCAGTCTCGATACACATATAGGCATCTTCCCCACGCCCATGCCGGAAGACACGCATAAACGCTATATTGACGCGCATCTGTGCCAGAACATGCGAAACCTCCGCAATAACACCCGGTTCGTCGTGATGCCGGATGATCAACGTCGGATAATCGCCGGACAATTCCACAGCCAGATGGTTGATCTCGGTGATCAGGATGTTGCCCCCGCCAATCGATTCTCCCATGACCTCGGTCCACTGATCCTCATTGTCACACGCTTCGATCTTTACGGTGTTGGGATGCCGCGTAGGTTCATCCGACATGATCATGTTGATCAGAATCCCCTGTTCCTTTGCATACTCATATGCATTCGGGATTCGTTCGTCATCCGGTGCAAAGCCCAAAATACCGGCAACCAATGCTTTATCCGTCCCATGCCCGCGACCGGTCTCCGCAAAAGAACCATACAAAGTGAAGCGGACCTCACGGATCGGATGTGCAATTATTCTTCTCGCAAGTAAGGCGATGCGTGCAGCACCTGCCGTATGACTGGATGAAGGACCGATCATTCGTGGACCAACAATGTCAAATACCGAAAAAATCTCCATATTTCCTCCAAAAACGAACAGCCGGACACACTGTGCCCGGCTACGGATGACGCTTTATCGCACACCCGTTCATCGACATTCTGCTCCGAGTGGTGGCCCGGTCGGTGGCTCCATGCAGGTTTTCCCGCGGCACACCGCACTGTCTGCTTAGTGCTGCTTCCGTCAAGACCTGACACGGTTCACAGTGCACGGTTGCACAGGACCCGCCGATCAACACTCCGTGCCGGGATCGACCTCACAACAGTTTGCCTCCGAATGGGGATTCGGCCTCGCTATAGCGGATTGCGAGTACAGGGCACCGCTAACTCCCCGCTTAGTGCGATACAATTATTCTATCATACTTTCTGAATTTTGCAAGAGGTGAAATGCATATTGCAATTCTGTTTTATAGAGTTCCCCCTGCTGCGCCCCAATCGTATACAAATAGGGAAGCGCATCCTTTCGGTGTCTGTTTGCGGCAAGAACGATCGCTTGACGAATCAACTGTTTTTTTCGATTGTTTCCGATCAAATCCAATGCCGGGCGAATATTTCCCTTTAAGATCTCGACCGGATCCAATGCCGCACGGACCGCATCCGGAACCGGGGCCCGCTCCTTTGGATTCATCGGACAAACATCCTGACAGCGTTGACAGCCGGAAAAGCAATTCAATTCAGGAAGGAAGCGATCCGGAAGCGGTTCATTTTCCAGATATGCGCGGATACATTTTTTCCAGTCATATTCCCCGTTCTGCAATGCACCGTAACAGATCCTTGTACATGCTCCGCAATGGTTGCAAATCATCTTGTTCGCATGGGATTCCGTAAAAACAGGCTCCTCTATGGCAAGCATAACGCCCCAGAGTACGGTATAGGTACCATAAGGCGGATAATACCAAAGCTGATTATCCATGCGGCAGCCGATCCCTGCCTGCAGCAGTTGTGTACGATACGGAGTCTCGGCTCTTTCGCAAGGAATCCCCTCCGCGTTCCATTCGCGAATCAGGCTCTGCATAATATGATAAGACGTATTGCTTGCCAAATAGTAAGGCGCAATTACCGAATCATCATCGAACGGCTGATACGGCCAGATCGCAATCAAACAGGCGTTTGCCCACGGATAAGCGACGCGTGGATCATCCCGCACAAAATCAGCATTTTTATGAAACGCGCCATCGTTGCGATGGCGCGTCCAATCCTCATATGAGACATTCGGAAGCAAGAACGCTTCCGCAAACCCCGCCTGTTTGCAAGCAGTGATCGGATCGAAACTCATTCCGCCTCTTTTGCCAACATCTCCTTCGTTTTCATCAAACGGGAAGTGTTGCCGCGTTCATTCTCCTCAAGCTTCATCTGAATATCATGAATCGCTTCATCGAACTGCGGAATCATGACATACTCCAACGCGTTGACACGACGACGCGTCTTCTCAATCTCATCTGCAAGCCGACTTGTAGCCTTCTCAACTTCGGCCAATTCAAGCATCAACGGAAGGATTTCCGCCAAAGCCTGTACGGCGGTATCCAGATCGGCGCCCGTAGTCGCAAAGCCGTAAGGATACACAAAATCGTCCTGTTTTGTTTCCAATGCGAGCTTCGGAACCGGAATAGACAGGACGTTCTGCACGCCCTGATCCACCGCAATTGCGCGCGCCGGATACAGCAAAGCTTCTTCGACATCTTCATTTGCCATCATTGCGCGGGCAAGGATGAAGCTTTGCATCGCCTTTTGCAGTTTTTCCTCGGTCTGCCGCCGAAGCGCTTGATTTCGGCGTGCATAAGAGATGAACCGACGAACCAATTCGTCGCGCTTATCTTTCATCATCTTATGACCGCGAACGGCAACTGTGCGTCTTTTTTTCAGATTCGACAGTTCCATTCTGGTGGGCTTATATTGCAGCGCCACGGATTATGCCTCCTCGGGATAATATTTTTCGATATACTCGTCGCGAATACGCTTTAACTCCGATTTCGGAAGGATGGAAAGCAGTTTCCATCCGAGGTCCAAGGTTTCCTCAATGGAACGATTCGTGTAGTATCCTTGCGAAACATACTCATTTTCAAAGGCGTCTGCAAACTTTGCATACAGCTTATCCGTATCGGAGAGAGCTGCATCGCCCAAGATAACGGCCAGTTCCTTTGCATCCTTGCCGCGCGAGTATGCTGCAAACAGTTGGTTCATCGTATCCGCATGGTCCTCACGCGTTTTGCCCTTACCGATGCCCTTATCCTTCAAACGAGAAAGCGAAGGAAGAACATTGATCGGCGGCGTAACGCCCTTTCGATGCAGTTCGCGCGAAAGAATGATCTGTCCCTCTGTGATATAGCCTGTCAGGTCGGGAATCGGATGCGTGACATCATCTTCGGGCATGGACAGGATCGGAATCATCGTGATGGAGCCAGCATTGCCGCGGATTCTGCCGGCACGTTCATACATCGTTGCCAGGTCGGTATACATATACCCGGGGTATCCGCGGCGGCCCGGAACCTCTTTTCGGGCTGCCGAGACTTCACGGAGTGCCTCTGCATAGTTCGTGATATCCGTAATAATGACGAGAACATGCATGCCGAGATCGTACGCGAGATATTCAGCAGCGGTGATCGCCATACGCGGCGTATTGATCCGCTCAATCGCAGGGTCATTTGCAAGATTGATAAACGTAACAGTTCGCTCGATTGCGCCGGTCCTGCGGAAATCATTGATGAAGAAATCTGCTTCTTCAAACGTAATACCGACCGCTGCAAACACAACGGCAAATTTTTCATCGGACCCGAGTACGCGCGCTTGTCGAGCAATCTGCGCAGCGAGGTTGGCATGCGGCAGACCGGAGCCGGAGAAAACCGGAAGCTTCTGCCCACGAACCAAGGTGTTCAAGCCGTCAATCGCGGAGACGCCGGTCTGAATAAACTCGGAAGGATAGTCCCGCGCGGCAGGATTCATTGCAACGCCGTTGATATCAAGATACTTTTCCGCGATCAGTTTCGGTCCGCCATCCTTCGGTTCCCCCATGCCGTTGAAGATGCGACCGAGCATATCGGGCGCGACGGCAAGCTGAATCGAATGGCCTAAAAAACGAGCTTTACTGTCGGAGATTCGCAAGCCCTGCGATCCCTCAAACAGCTGGACCATTGCCTTATCGCCGTTGATTTCGAGCACGCGGCCTCTGCGGATCGTTCCGTCCGCCTGTTCGATCTCAACCAGTTCATCATATTTGACGCCTTCCACGTCCTTAACCATCATCAGGGGGCCGACAACCTCACTGATGGTACGATACTCTTTCCGCATCAGAATGCTCCCCCTTCCGTCAAAGCCGCGGTCTGTTCCGTAATCGACTTCAAGATATCGCGATACTCTGCCTCCACGCGATCTTCCGGCACATATTTCAGTCGTCCGATCCTCTCTTGAACCGGCATCGCCATCAGCTTGGCAAACGATGCATCGTGATCGAGCGCTTCAAGGCTCTTCCGATAGCATTGCAGGATCACATCGAGCATCATATACTGTTTCTTCGGCGATGTATACGTATCTACCTCATGGAATGCATTTTGATGCAAATAGTCTTCGCGGATGCTGCGTGCTGTTTCCAAAGTCAATCGATCCTTAAACGACAGCGCGTCGATACCGACCAAGCGAACGATTTCGTCGAGTTCGCTTTCGACCTGCAGAAGATGCATGGTTTCCGCAACAAGCGCGGACCAATCGGGATTGACATTCGAGTTGAACCAAGGGGCAAGACGGTCCTGATACAACGAGTAGGATTGCAGCCAGTCAATTGCCGGGAAGTGGCGCGCATACGCGAGCTTCGCCGACAGGCCCCAATAGACTTTGACGATACGCAGCGTCGCCTGGGAAACAGGTTCGGAAATGTCACCACCCGGAGGAGAAACAGCGCCGATTGCAGTTACCGCGCCGGTTCTGCCTTCGCTGCCGAGCGTTTTTACCGCGCCGGCACGTTCGTAGAACTCTGCAAGGCGTGAGGACAGGTAAGCAGGATAGCCTTCCTCGCCAGGCATTTCTTCCAAACGTCCGCTCATCTCACGGAGTGCCTCCGCCCAACGACTCGTAGAGTCCGCCATGATCGCGACTTTATACCCCATATCACGGAAGTATTCCGCAATGGTTATACCTGTATAGATCGATGCTTCCCGTGCGGCAACCGGCATATCCGACGTGTTGGCAATCAGAACGGTACGCTTCATCAACGAAAGTCCCGTACGCGGGTCATTCAACGCTGGGAACTCCATCAGAACATCCGTCATCTCATTTCCGCGCTCACCGCAACCGACGTAAACAATGATGTCGGCATCTGCCCATTTGGCGAGCTGATGCTGAACGACCGTCTTCCCGCTGCCGAACGGACCGGGAACCGCAGCAACGCCACCCTTCGAAACCGGGAACAGCGTATCGATTACGCGCTGACCGGTGATCATCGGCTCATTCGGGGCAAGCTTCTCCGCATACGGACGGCCTCGACGAACAGGCCACTTCTGGAGCATCGGAATCTGAATGCTCTTTCCGTTCTGTTCCAGTGTCGCAATCGGTGTTACGATATTCGCTTCCCCTTCATGGATCCAAGTCACCGTTCCGGACATGTTCGGCGGCACCATGATCTTATGAAGAACGGCTTCCGTTTCCTGCACCGTACCGAGCACATCGCCCGCCTGCAGCGTATCGCCAACCTTTGCGACCGGGCAGAAGTTCCAAAGCTTCTCGTGATCGAGCGCATTCACTTCGATACCGCGCGTGATGCGATCGCCTGCCAGCTTTCGAATCTCAGAAAGCGGGCGTTGAATGCCGTCATAAATGGATTCAATCAAACCCGGTGCGAGCTCCACAGACAGCGGTGCTCCCGTCGAAACGACAGGTTCTCCGGGACCGATCCCGCCGGTTTCCTCATAAACCTGAATGGAAGCTTTATCGCCGCGCAGTTCGATGACTTCGCCGATCAAGTGTTTCTCCGATACACGAACCACGTCGAACATCTGCACATCGGCCATGCCGCTCGCAACAATCAGCGGGCCGGACACTTTTACAATTTTTCCTTGCATATTGCTTCTCCTGCTCAAGAATTACTCAAAATATCAACGCCAACAGCTTTTTCGACGTTTTCTTTCAAAGACTTCATTCCGATCCCCTTGGATCCGAGTGCATCCGGGATCGGGATAATTGCCGGATATGCTTCCGTGGAAAATTCAGCGATCGTTTCGGCGCAATGGGGATACAGCGACTCCGTTACATAAATCACCGCATATCCGGTTCGCGCAAGTCGATGCATGATCTGATTCGCACGTTCACCGTCCGTTTCTGCAAAAACTTCAATCCCGACTGCTCGAAACAGCAAAACCGAATCCCGATCGCCGATGACTGCGCACTTACCGTTCGCCATATAACGTTACCAGCCTTTCTGCGATCACCGAATCAGGCAAGGAGTTGCGCTTGGCCGTTATGATCAAGCGTATCGCCTTTCCCTCTCGTTCCTTCGCCAGATAGTACCCAATAATCGGATAAATACTTTCCGTCTCATATTGATGGGAGGAGAACAGCGAAATCAGATAATTGTCCCTTGCCTTCTCGACCTCACCGATGTTGCCCGTCCTCTGCATGGCATTTAAGCCCGCAAGCAGCTGTGCTTTACAGACGCTTGCCGCGAGGATCTTGTTCAGCGCTTCAAAGGACAAATCGAACGATTCCGTCAATTGCGCTTTCCGAATCCCGCCCTCGGGCAGCAACAGATCATCGAGCATCTCTTTTGAACCACCCATTGCACGCACGCGCAGGAAGGTCAACAGATTGTCAAAATCACAGGAAGCTCGGAAATACTGCATAAGCACTGCGTCCGAGCGCGATGTCTGCAACGCGTAAGCATAATACGCCCGATCCAAGGAAACGGAGATCTGTTGCGGATCGATTTTGGCCTGCAGTGATTTTTCCAATCCGCGCAGCGCATCCGCAATGGGCATCGGCAATTCCGAATACGACTGCTCTTTTACCATCTCCCGCAGATGATCCGCAGTAAATATTCCTCCCTCGGCACATGCGCATTCCGATAACCCGAGCAATCTTGCCTTTACAAGAATCTTCAGATTCTGAATATCCGTTTGGAAGAGGAACAGATCGGTGAAAGCGGGGTTCGGTGATAAGGAGCGAATCTCGTTTGCTGCTTCCGCCCGTTCTGCAGAGATCAATTGTTCGATATTGGTATCATTGCCGTCGCTCATACCGCCGTAACGAAGATCCTGCAGCGTCCGCAATGCATCCGAAAGCGATCCATCTGCCATGCGATGAATCGTCTGCGAATCGACAAGCCGCTTGGATAGGGCAGCAAGCCTTGCATTGGCATACGTATAACTCGGTTGTGGCATCCGCCATTCCTCCTACTTAAGAAAACAGTATCTCGGCTACTTTCGATTCCTCACGATCGCGCAGTTCCGAAAGGATCGCTTTAAGCGAGCAGTCCTTCTCATAGCTTTTTCCGTAAAGTACAAACCCGCGCGTAACCGGAGCAATCGTATCCGATACGGTCACCTGCGCCTTGCAAGCAAGCGAAGCAGCTTTGACGATGGATAGATCCGTGCTCGCGGCAGCAACAGTATCGCCCGGTTCGGCTTCGGAATCCAGTACGTGACAATACAGAGCTCTAAGCTTGTGCTCCGGCCATTCGGAAACTGTCCGATAGACGGTCTCAAACGCTTCATCCAGCAGTTCTCGTTTTGCCGCAAGCAACTCTTTTCTGCCTTCCAGACGAGCACGTGTCTGCGCGCCGTCCAGAATTTCCCGAACCTGGGTGTTCCGCGTTTTCTCCGCGGCAGCGGAAAACTCTGCAACGCGCCGATCCCGATCTTGAACGATCTCCGCGCAGGACTCATCCGCATCGGCAGCGATCTGTTTAGCAGCAGCTTCCGCTTCCGTCAGAATGCGTCCGATCAGATTGTCTGCATTCGCGTTTCCCATACGATCCTCGCCTTAGCCGATACCGTTCACCAGCAGGAACGAGATCAGCAGTGCCAGAACGGCGTACGTCTCAACCATGATGGCCATCAGCATGCCTTTACCGCTCTCGTTCGGCTTCTTGGCGATCATGTTGATGCCCGCGCAAGCGACCTTGCCCTGATAGATTGCGGAAAGAAAACCGCCGAACGCGATCGGGAGCCCTGCAATCAGATAACGAAGGCCGAGCTCGGTCGAAATTGCCGCGCCGCCAACGCTCATCAGACCCGCTTTCGAAGCGATTACGATTGCAATCAGCATGCCGTAAATACCCTGCGTACCGGGGAGAAGCTGCATAAGCAAGCAGGAACCGAACCGATCCGGATCCTCCGAGACCACGCCTGCCGCTGCCTGACCTGCCATACCGACGCCGATCGCCGAACCGAATCCTGCAAATAGCGCCGCAATCGCAGCACCCGCCGTTGCCAAAATAGTACCCAATTCCACTGTGATTTCCTCCTGATTATTTTGTTACCTGAATGTGTTTTGTGTTATATGCAAGCGGTTGGAACGCCCTCCCGCCGGCTTCATAGAATTTCCCGTAGAACTCCACATACTGCAATCTTGCGCAGTGAACAAACGCACCGAGCGTATTGATTGCGAGATTGAACGTATGCAACAGAATCAGCAAAATGACCGAAAGCAATCCGCCGAGGATCTGCATCGGCAGGCTCTTTCCCTGCATCAGCATCCCGCAAAGCGTGTTGAAGACCTGACCGATAACACCCGTTGCGATACCGAGTGCAAACAGACGCGCATAGGACAAGATATCCGAAAGAACACCGGTAATATTGTACAGTTCGCCGAGTCCGCCGGTGATCTTCCCAAAAAACTTCGGGGAATTTCTGCCCTTGAAAATCAGGATCAATGCCGCGCCGACCAATGCACAGATAACCGCAGGTTGCGTAACGACCGTCGGCAGCTCCACCGTCATACCCGCCATGGAAGCAATTGTCGGTAAGAAGCCGATGACAAGGCCGAGAATAATCAGAACCCAGGAAATCTGATCAAAGATCGCACTTTTCCAATCTCCGCGTTTGAAGCATTCCATTGCGTTGATCAGATACCCGGCCACCATGTGCAAAATACCGAGGCCCATGCAAAGCGCGAGCATTTCCATAGAATCCGTCATCGGATCCAACCATACCGGGAAAATGCCGATTTTATCAAAGAACGCGGAAACATAGTCAAAGATCGCGCCGGAAGCAGGCGTTCTTGAAATGCCGAAGAACGATCCAACAAAAACGCCCCAGACCGCTGTGGATAATCCGCCCCACGCAAGCACTCTCGATATGCCGCCGCTCATCCCGGTTGGCTTCTTGATCTTGATATACGCCAACGCGCCCAAAGCAAGAAGAATACCGTACCCCGTATCCGAAAGCATCAACCCGAACAGGAGAATGTAGAACGGAGTCATATAGGGCGTTCCGTCAATTCCGTACGGATCAGGTCTGGAATACAGAGTCTGAACCTCTTCAAACGGAGTCACGATCTTGTTATTTTTCACAACGGACGGCGGAATCTCCTCTTCGTTTGGATCACGCACCTCGAAGCTGTATGCTTCGGTAACGTCCCGAATCGCCTGTTCGGTCCTCTCTACCGAGTCCTCACGGACCCAACCCTCCAGAACAAACGTGGTATGAGTATGGAGCAATTCCCGTTTCGCTTCGATGCGATCGCGGTCGATCGCCGTCAAATCCGCAACATTTTCCAGAAGTTCCAGCTGTTCGCTGTGTGAAACGATCTGTTGTTCCACCTGCGAAAGCTCGTTTTGAATCTCCGTAAGGCGCAGATCCAGTTTGCGGATTGCTCCGGAAGGCGTATCGTTGCTTTTCGGGAACGCATAGTCCGTCCATTCAAGACCCTTTAAAAAGTTCTGTGTTACGCGCGCGTCCGTATCCAGACATGCGACGATCGTCGGTGCGTCCGTCGCATCGGAGAAAAACTGCGTTTCCAGATAGTCCTGTTCTTCCAGTTTCTGACGATCCTTTTGCGCGCAGAACCCAACAAAATAATGGATTCGCTTCGTATTTTTCACGCTGCTCATCGGAACGGTCAGTTCCATCCACGGAAGCAAATCTTCCTTCTGAGCAACGATCTTTTCACTTTCCGAAAGAAGCGAAGCTTTCCTGTGCAGAAGCGTTTCGATCTCATCGGCCGCTGCATTGGCCTGATCCGACTCCGCTTGCACGTCCGAAAGTGCCTTTTCCCGCTTCTGGGGAGAAAGAAAACTTTTCTTGGGCGCGAACGAACGGATTGCTTCCATGGAATCTTGGATTTTTTGCAGCCGATTCGAGATCGCTTCCAATTGATCATCGCTCAGGGGTTTCTCGGAAAGGCTGATGATTTCCACCGTTCCTGCCCTTTGAAGCGACTGCAGCAATCGCTCTTCGTCCGCTTGCATGGCAGCAAGCGTGACGCGTTTCATGGGTACGATCATAGATGCTCGATCCTTTCCGAAAGATACGCTACCGCGTCAGGAATTTTGTTGCAAGCCTGCTCCCGAACAGCGGCAATGTCCTTCCGAACGGAAGAAAGGATTGCGTCCGCTTCACGATCACCATCCGCCTTTGCCGTCTCCAACACCTCGGATGTTTTGCTCCGCTCCTTGTCCTGCGCCGAAGCAACGAAGACTTCCGCTTCTTCCTTGGCCTTTGCAATTCGTTCGCGTGCAGCCGTATTTGCCTGTTCGATCAGCTGATCTGCTTGCTGTTCTGCTTCCGAAATCCGTTCCAACATCGTTTGCATGGAATCCCTCCGTTTGCAGCATTCCTCAGAAAATGAACGCTGCTTCTTTTTTCATTATATCAAATTCAAAACGGTTTGTATAGTATGCATTCCGACTGTTTTGCCTATTTTTTTAACAACTCTGCATGCGCATTGATTCGATGGAACCCCGCTGCGCGCAGCAAACGATTCATATAGGCCAATCCTTCCTCGCCCGTTTCAATACCTTCCGCCAAAATCACGTCGCAGGAAGCGCCGATCTCCCGCATCACGCGAAACAGGTTCGCACATAAGGTTTCGGGATGTTCCCGATCGCCGATCTCCGTTGCCGATGCACCACGATAACGGAAGTGCGTCTGCTTCGTGGATAGGATTTCAACCGTTTTCCCCGCTTCCAATAAGTCATAATACAGCGAAAGAACACACCGTGCAGTCTCCTCCGGGGTTCCGTCTACAACGATAACTTCCGCGTCCGGCGCATAGTGCTTATACTTCATACCCGGCGATGCAGCAACCTCACGGTCGCCAAGCGGTTTCAAGATGCTGCCGGCCAATTGGACCGGGCCGATTACCGCTTCGAGCATCTCTTTTGTGACCGCTCCGGGCCGAAGGATCGTCGGTTCTCCGACCAACGATAATACGGTAGATTCCACACCGTACTTGCAATCGCCTCCGTCCAGAATCAACGGAATCCTGCCATCCATGTCATCCAGTACATGCTGCGCATTTGTAGGGCTCGGTTTTCCGGAACGATTTGCGCTCGGAGCTGCGATCGGGACATCCGCCTTTCGGATCAATGCACGTGCCGTTCGGTCGGACGGCATCCGAACCGCAACGGTCTCCAATCCGGCAGTAACCTCATACGGAACAATTTCTGCCTTCTGAAAGATCAGCGTGAGCGGTCCCGGCCAAAACGTTTCTATTAAGGGAAGCGCACGATCGGGTACATGCGCCCACAGTTTTTTCAGATCACTTTTTTTCGCAATATGAAGAATCAGCGGATTGTCGTTCGGTCTCCCCTTCGCTTCGAAAATACGATTGACCGCTTCGCCGTCAAGTCCGTTCGCGCCGAGGCCGTATACCGTTTCCGTCGGAAACGCAACCAATTCTCCGCTGCGGATCAGGTTCGCACCGAGCGTTGTACCTGCTTCCTCCTGCAGTATGGTCGAAATCACCTGTGTGTTCATGCGTTTGCCTGCTCCCCTGATAGTTGTGCCGTTCGTTCGGCTACGATCAATGCGTCGATCAATTCATCCATATCGCCGTCTAAAAACGATTCGAGTTGATACAGCGTCATACCGATACGATGATCCGTTACGCGGCTTTGCGGAAAATTGTAGGTGCGGATTCGTTCGCTTCGATCCCCGGAACCAACAAGGCTCTTTTTTTGCTCCGCCATCTCTGCATGCTGCTTGGACGCAAAATGCTCATACAGTTTGCTCTTCAGCATTCGCATGGCTTGTTCCTTATTCTGCAGCTGACTGCGCTCATTCTGACACGCGACAACAATCCCCGTCGGCAAATGCGTAATTCGAATGGCGGATGAGGTCTTATTGACATGCTGACCGCCCGCTCCGCTGGAACGATAGGTATCAATTCTCAGGTCGCTTTCCTTGAGCTCAACCTGTACATCATCCACTTCCGGCAGAACGACAACCGTCGCTGCGCTGGTATGAATTCTTCCCTGTGATTCCGTTTCCGGAACGCGTTGAACACGATGAACGCCGCTCTCGAACTTGAGACGTGCATATACGCCGTGCCTTCCCGACAGGGAAAGTACAATCTCCTTTACCCCGCCGAGCTCCGTCATGTTCTCTGACAGTGTTTCGACTTGATAGCCGTGCCGCTCAGCGTACCGCAAATACATGCGAAGAAGATCCGCGCCGAACAGCGATGCTTCATCGCCGCCGGTTCCTGCACGGATCTCCAGGATCACATTCTTATCATCGTTCTCATCCTTCGGAAGAAGCAATTCCTTCAGGCGTTCCGTTCTCTTTGTAAGGCGCTGCTCCAACTCCGAGATTTCCGTTTGCACAAGCTCTTTCATCTCTGCATCGAGGTGATCGAAAAGCAGTTCCTTACAGGAAGCAAGCTCTTCTTGATCCGAAACGAATGCGTCGTATTCCCGAACGATCTCTTCCAGTTCGGCATGCTCTTTGACATTCTTTTGCCATTGCGCAAAATCATCGGTCGCATTCTGCTTTGCAAGTGCATTCGTCAATACTTCATAGCGTTCTTTGCATTTTTTCAATCGTTCAATCATTTTTCACCACCACAACGCGCGGACGGCTTCCGTAATCCAAACTGCACTCCGATCCCGGAAACAGTGCGCAGACCGCATCTTTTTGCGTCGCCCCGATTTCCAGCAACAGCGTTCCGCCCTTTTTTAAGTGCTTTTGATACGAGTCACGGATTCGGCGATAAAACATAAGTCCATCCAATCCGCCGTCCAATGCAAGGACCGGTTCGAACCGAAGCGAACAGTCCATTTCTTTCAGCTCCGTCGCAGTTAAATACGGAGGATTTGAAACGATCAGATCAAACGTTCCTTCTACCTGATCGAACAAATCGCTGCAACGCGTCCGGATCGTGACGTTGTTTCGCTCAGCGTTTTCCTTTGTCAGCGCAAGCGCATCCTCACTGATATCGGCCGCAACCAGCTCCACATGACGATGCTTAGCCAGTGCAATTCCGATGCAGCCGCTGCCGCAGCATAGATCCAATACCCGCTCTCCGCCATTTAACAGCGAAAGTCCAATTTCACAAAGCAACTCGGTATCGGGTCGCGGAATCAACGCGCGGTGATCCACCCGAAATGGCAACCCGAAAAATTCCCACTCTCCGAGCACATACTGCAGAGGCTCTTCCATCAATCGACGCGCTATCAGCTGCTCCGCATCTGCGGACGGATGCGCTTTACAATAGTCCAGCAAAAAACCGGCCTCGGTAAACGCATCTTCCTTCGCAACCGGAACAAGACGGCGTGCGTATTCCCGTTGTTGTTCAAAATCCCTCATGCTTCGGTTTGGGCAGACTCCTGTGCCGAAGGCTGATCTGCAAACAAAATATCATGATCGGGCGGATTCAGAACAAGCTGAAACGAAGCAATCGCTACCTCCAACATATCGAGGTCCGGTTCCTTCGTCGTCAAATGTTGCAAAGCAAGACCAGGCGCGCGAACGATCTTCGCAAAGATACTCTCGCTGCTTGCTGCTGCTTTCAGCACTTCATAGGAAACGCCCGCAATCAGCGGAATCAAAACAATCCGCGCAAGCCGAAACAGAAAACGGTTGATGCCGACCGTTTGCCACTCTGCAAAGCCGGGAATCAGGTTCATCAGCGCGGTAAAAACGGTGGTCAACAGAATCGAAACCGCCATCACAAGGAACAGATAGTTTGTACCGCAGCGCGGATGCAAACGAGAGCAGGTTTTGGCATTCTCGGGTGTTAGTTCCAGTTCGGATTCATAGCAAGCGATTGTCTTATGCTCCGCACCGTGGTACATGAAGACTCTCCCGATTTCCTTCATCCGGGAAATCCCATAGATGTACAACAAGAAGATCATCAAACGGAAAACGCCTTGCAGAACCGTGCTGACCGAAAGATTCATATTGGCCAACCAATCCCACCGGAACAATCTCCCGAGTGCTTCCAGACCTTGAACAAGTCCGATCGGCAGCAGTACAAACAATCCAACCGAAAGGAGCACCGCCAAAATAACTGCGACGACCTTTACGACCTTCATGATCGGAAGATGAAACTTCTCCGAAAGCCATGTTTCGAACTTGGACGGTTCCTCCTCTTCCTCCTCGACGCCAAGCATTTCGGCAGATCGGGTAATGATATCCATGCCGTTCAGAATCGAATTCACAAACGAATAGATGCCTCGAATGAAAGGCCATGTCGGAAACGAGCCTTTCTTATAACGCTTTCTTGTTTTCTTGTATTCTTTGGCAAGCGAGCCATCCGGACGGCGTACCACGATAGCAGTTCCGAGTTCAGAACGCATCATGACGCCTTCCATGACCGCTTGTCCGCCGATCGAGCATTGTTTCATACCGGTTGTTCCTCCTCCGAACCCAACTCGGGTTCCTCCAAATGCAATGGCGGAAGTTCGGACAGATTGTGCATCCCGAACTTTCGCAAAAACGTATCCGTTGTGCCGTATAGGATTGGTTTTCCGATCACATCCTTCCTGCCGACCGCGTGAATGAGATCAAGCTTTTGCAGCTGCGTAACGGCATATTCGCATCGCACCCCGCGCACGCTCTCAATTTCTGCCCTCGTTACGGGCTGCCGATATGCAACAATGGCAAGAGTCTCCAATATAGACTGCGACACATTCTTCTTTTGTTCCGGTTGGATCAATCGCTCCACTGCGTCAAAATATTTACGATTCGATGTCAGCTGCGCCGTCTCATCCGTCACCAACAGCAAAATGCCGCGCCCCTCATCCCGATACGTATTTTCCATTTCGTAGAGCAAGGACCGCACTTCGGAGGTCTCACAGGTCATCGCGCGCGCGAGTTCCGTGATCAGTACCGGCTCACCCGCTACAAACAACAGGCATTCCGCTACGGATGCCAATTCCCGATTCATTCGTCTTCCACCTCATCCATATATGTATAATCCGTATCATCGGATTTCAGTTCTTTTGCACGAATATAGATCGGCGCAAATGTGGCGCCCTGCGTTACGTGCGCTTCCCCATGGGCCACCATCTCCAAGAGCGCCATAAAGGTGACGATCTTTTCAACGCGAGTCGATGCATCCGAAAACAGATCCAGGAAGGAGACTCTGCCCTGCCGAAGTCGTTCCCGCAAATGCTTCACGCGGTCTCGTACCGTAAACACATCCCGCTTCACGCGGCGAACAATCGGTTCCTTTTCCTCCGCGTCCTCTTCCCGATTCATCACCGCCCAAAACGCCTGGATCAGATTCTCCAGGGTTGCGTTGGAAATATCCACCTTCTGCGGCGGAAGAACGATATCCTCCGGAAGACGAACGAGTACGCCCCGTGTTTCCTCCAATTTTTCCGTAAGGGACGCGCTGGCTTCCTTAAATGCTTTATACGCGCGCAACTGCTCCAACAGCTGCTGTTCCGGATCTTCCTCATCCTCCGAAACGACAGTCGGCCGCGGAAGGAGGCTTCTTGATTTGATCAACAGCAACTGCGCGGCAACCGTTAAAAATGCGCTCGCGCGATCCATATCCAGTTCGGAAAGATCATCCATATACGCAAGATACTGCGCCGTAATCTCCGAAACAAAAATATCTTCGATATTGACTTCCGCTTTTTCAATCAGATGCAGCAGCAGGTCCAGCGGGCCTTCAAACTGCGAAAGCGATACACGATATTCTTCCATATCAGAGCAGAATAAAGAAGTTGATCGCCCGTACGACCCAGCTGCGTACCATACCGATCGGTGAGAACCCGAAGCGATTCCCGAGGAACAGCAGCGCAATCAGAATCCAGTATCCGTACCGGCGCATGAACAGAAAGAATTTGCTCGGAAGAATCCTTGCAAACAAAAGTTCAAACACATGATACCCGTCAAGCGGATAGACCGGAATCAAGTTGAACACCATCAACGTTACATTCAGCGACAGAAAATAGGAAAGAATCGACATCAGGGCATCGTTTGAAAACGCCTGCGGATACACCCGGCCGAGAACAATCAATAGGATCGAAGTCAGAAGAACAAGCAGAAAATTCATCGTAACGCCCGCAAGCGAAACGACCGCTTCCCCGACTTTATAGTTTCGGAAATTCCGACTGTTCACCGGAACAGGCTTTGCCCAACCGAATCCCAGAAGAAGCAAGCTCAAAAAACCGATTGGATCGATGTGCGCAATCGGATTCAACGTCAGTCTGCCGAGATTCTTTGCGGTCGGATCGCCGCAGCGATATGCAGCGTATGCATGTCCCCATTCGTGCAGCGTCAAGCTGATCAGGATTACCGGAATCACATATGCCAGTTCCCGCAAAACAGAAAGCGGATCAGTAAACAAAGAGCCTAAATTCCAAATCATAATGCTATTATAGCGAACCTCCCTTTTTGATGCAAGCAGCCGATCGTGACATTTTGGGAAACTCCCATCACGACAATGAGGATCGATGCGGCTCCGCAAAATAGCGGTACATTGTACAAACCATGCCGCCGTTGGAAAGCTTTCTGCGTTTATCGGCTTTCTTTCCGTAGATGCTTTCAAAATCCCGCATCGAAGTGATAATCCCCTTCTCCCATTCCGGCACGCGATCGAAGACGGAACGCATTGTTTTGTACAGTCGAACGACTTCCTTCTGTTCCATCAGTCGTTCCCCGTAGGGAGGGTTGCAAAGAATTACACCGCGCTCGCGCTCTACCGAAAGGTCGCGCACATCCGCAACCTTCCAATTCAACAGCACCCCTGCCTTTTTGGCATGTTTCTTGCATAGATCGATGCAGTGCGGATCCAGATCCGATCCCAGGATGCAAAGTTTTTCGTGCCGTTCCTCATCCCTTGCCTGCTCTCTTGCGAGTCGGAACACATCCGACGGCACAAAGGTCCAGTTTTCGGAGGAAAACGACCGATTGCGGGATGGAGCAATGTTGTTTGCGATCATCGCAGCTTCAATCGGAATCGTTCCGGAACCGCACATCGGATCGATCAAAGGCGTATCCGGGTAGAACTTGGAGAGCATCACCATGCCTGCCCCGAGTGTCTCCGAAAGCGGCGCAGGAACGTTATACGTACGATAGCCTCGTCTGGAAAGCCCTGCTCCGCAACAATCCAGCGACAGCGTAACCGTATCCCGCAAAATACCAACTTCCACGATCACTTCTTCTCCGGTCTCCGGAATGCGGTCCACATGATAGGACGCTTTCAGATTCTCTACAATCGCTTTTTTTACGATACTTTGGCAATCCGAAACGGAGAACAAGGTGCTTTTCGCGCTCTTCCCGTTGACATGAATCCGGGTTGTCGGTGTCAGAAACGGCTTCCAATTCAACCCTTTTGTGCCTTCAAACAGATCATCGAAGGTTTTGGCTTCAAACGATCCGACTGTCATCAGAAGACGCTCCGCCGTTCGAAGCCACAACAGCGCCCGCGCCATCGTTCCGAAATTGCCTGCAAAACATACCCGCGCATCAAGCGTTTCGGTCGGTTCGATTCCAAGTTTTTTCAATTGAATGGCAACCGTAGATTCCAATCCGAGTTTGCATGTTGCAATAAATTGCATATCACTCATCCTTTTCTCGTTGCAGTTGGCGAAACACTCTCTGCAATGCATTTTCCAATCTTCTTCTGCTCACGTCGTACCAAGTGCAAAGCATCTGCGGTGTCACCTGCGTGTTGTCCAAAGAGCCAAGCGCAAGCAGCACAAACGCTGCCGCCATCGCATCCTCCTGCGGATGTGAAAGCTTCGGAAAATATCCTTCGAGCGAGTTCGTATACAGAAGAAAGATTCTTACAGCGACTTCAATCATCCGATCGGAAACCAGACTGGCTTCCTGCCCGGAAACTGCTTCGGCACGATCCCTGAGCTGTTGAATAGCCCATAAGATATATGCATAGCTTCTGGGTAAATGTTCCGGAACATTCAGCGGGTGAACCGAACCGTACTGCCATGTCCCGCCCATGTACAGAGCGAATGGCGGTTCCGCTTCCATGGACAAAAGCGTCCCGAACACGAACTGCTTTTCTCCATCCCCCTGGTCGTAGGAGATCAGAAACCTCCGGAGCAATTTTTCGGTCTCCTCCGTATGAATGAGCGAGAGCATCCGGATTACCGCTTTGCGGAACGGAACAATCTGTGAAAACAAAGCCCACTTCAATAGGTCGCGGAACGAAGGATCGTTCTCCCATGCGGATCGAATCGCATCTTCTCCGTTCTCGGCAACGGTTTGAATCTGTTCGCGTCGCCTCAGATACTCCTTTGTCGGAACCTCATAATGCATCGACCAAGCTTTTTGAAACGTTTCCGGTGATTCGGTCCGAATGGCCTGTTCGTAATACGCCGCAACCGTGTCGCTTTCATCCGATTGCAGCAGAATCCGATAAACATCCTCGGCTTTTTTCTGCTCGCCCTGCTTCGAATAACAGTACCCGAGCTGATGCAGCATATCCTTGTCAAACGGCAAATACTCGCGCAGGCGCTCCAAGGAATCCACTGCACGGGAAATCTGATCAAATTCAATAAAAACCGCTCCTGCATATCCCAGTTCTTCGGGAGACGCATCCGGGTCCACGATCGTACGCCGAAGCTCCTCTTTGGCTTCATCCTCTCTGCCTTCCGCGCGATACAGCAGCGCAAGCAACAGATGTGCTCGAATATGGTGGCTGTTGCGCTTGAACACATTGAACACCCGACGCTCGGCTTCTTCGTAAGATCGAAGGGAAAACAGCAGCGTCGCGATCTCAAGATCGAGAATATCGGATGCGGGATACTGTTTCAACATGCCGTTCAGATTCCGAAGCGCCTCTTCCGAATTTCCGGAAAGATGCATAGCTTTCGCTATCCGGATTCCTTCGAGCATCTTACAGTCCTCACCCTCCTCAAGGCCGATCTGAATTTCGAGATCCTCATGATCCTCCAAGAGGTCGAGGAGTTCCTCCGCTCTTTCGGCATATGGGCCGTCCGGTTCGCTCTGGATACAAAGCTCAGCACATTGCTGTGCGGCTCCGAATTCTTCCATGCCCATAAAATCGGAGGCAAGCCCGAACAGCGCATCGGAAGGGAGCTGAGCAAACGATCCCGAAAGCAGCAGAATTGCAATGCTCTCCTCATACCGATGAATCCGGTTCAGGGTCTCGGCAAGTGTGATCGCATACTCGAGATCGCTTGGCTCCATCTGATAGGCTTTTCGGGCATACTGAGTCGCGAGAAGAAGATTATCCTCCTCGATATATCTGCATGCGCAGCGATAGTAGAATTCGGCATTTTGCCGAAACGGAACGATGATTCCGTTTTCGTCGGTGTGTTCCATAGATTACCCTTTGGCCGCACGTAGGAGCGTTTCAAGATCGTTCCGATCAAACCGATACCGTTTCAAACAGAATTGGCAGGTCAGCTCCGCTTCCCCTTCGTGTTCCAAAATATCCTGTAATTCCGCTTCTCCGATGGAAAGCAGTGCCCGTTCAAGGCGGTCCCGCGTGCAGTCGCACAGATATTGAGGCTGCAGCTGTTCCGTGCGTTCGAGCTGCAGATCGGATAAAAGCATTTCCAAAGCTTCCTGCAGCGAATGCGATTCGGAAAGCAACTCCGTCAGACGCGTAATACCGGCCGCATGTTTTTCAATACGCGCAATCGCTTCTTCCGGGCAGCCGGGCATCGGCTGAATCAGAATTCCGCCCGCCCCGATCACTTCTCCGATATCCGCCTTTTCCCGAACGCCGAGGTATACCAAGGAAGGCTGCTGTTCGCTCGCCGTAAAATACTGAGCAAAGTCTTCGGCAATCTCTCCCGAAACGAGGTTGCAAAGGCCGACATACGGTTCCCGCATTCCGAGATCTCGGATCAGGGTCAACTTTCCCTGATGTCCGACATAGCCTCCTACATCCAGCTTGCCATCCTCCCGCAAAGGGAGTTCGACCTCCGGATTCGTTGCGTATCCCTTGACCAATCCGCCGTATCGCCCGACGCAAACCAGATTTCCGGCAGGACCGTTTCCGGCGATTACAGTCGTCAACGAATCGGTCGGGTTTTTCAAGTCCGACGCCGCCATGCTTGTCATCAGAAGCTGTCTGCCGAGCGCCGCAGTCGCCACACGCGAGAGCGTATGTGTCTTTTGTGCTTCCTTTACCAATTCCGTTCCGCAAATCGCCGTGAACCGGATCGAACGGTCACACAGCATTCCCCGGATAATCGTGTCACTCATACTCTATCCTCTATCTTTCTTACGACAAATTGAATCCGTTCCGCATCCTCCGATGCACGTTCTTCGGAGAACGCCTCATACGCGCCGATCAGCGCAAAGCCTTCCTTTTCAAGCAGCGTACAAAGCTCTTCCATCCGATGTGCCCGCTGCAGATGCTGTTCAAAAAACCGTCGAAACAGCATTCCCTCCCGTACAAAAAACGTGAGATTCATCTCCAGCAATTGCGATTCGGGATCGAACATATTCTCCCAAATATACGCATACTCGTCCTCCACCTCGGTGAACGTGTTCTCACCGATGGTATCCGAGAGTTTATGATAAGAAGAAATGTCAAACAACAGCAGTCCATTTGGGCGAAGGCATCGATTCGCGCTTCGAAAGAATTGCCGTACCTGATCAAGATCGGTCAGATAATTGACGCCGTCACACGTGCTGATGACTGCATCGACCGGTTTATGGACACAAAGCTCGGTCATGTTCCGACAAACGAACGGAATGCTTTTGCATCCGGCTTCCAGCGCGTTCTTACGCGCCTCCATCAACATTTCTTCGCTGCAATCGCTTCCCGTGATCCAAAATCCGCGCTTCGCAAGGCCGATCGTAATGCGCCCTGTTCCGCAGGCTGCATCCAAAACAGTTTTCACAGAACTCTTCTTCAGTAGATCAACAACATACGCGATCCATGATTCGTAATCCACATCATGCATCATACGATCATAGTACTGAGCAAATGAATGATATTGCATGGTCAATTCTTCTCCGATTCCTCTGCCAATTCCAAAAGACGCATCAGCCGATGGTTCATTCCGGATTTGCGAATCCCCGCCATCTCAGCCAGTTCCGCAAGCGTTGCGTCCGGATGATTCATGCGAAGCTCTGCTGCCTCCCGAAGCCCGGGAGAAAGCTCCTTCAGCGACATTTTGGAAAGAATTGTCCGAATCGCAGCCTGTTGTTTGAGCGATGCGATCACTTGTTTATCCAGATTCGCCGTCTCACAATTGTTGGTGCGATTGATATAGTTCCGCATATCCTTCTCAACGCGCACATTTTCAAATGCCAGAGCGGCTGTATTCGCGCCGATCAACGCCAGAAAACCGGTAACATCGTCTCCCTCTTTCAAATAGACAACGATTCGTTCCTTACGGTTTGTCACGCGCGGATGCAAGCCGAATCCTTCAATTGCGGAAACAATTGCCTCCTGAACCGTATCGGATTTGCAAAGCAATTCCAGATGGTAGCTCCGTTTCGGATCGACAACGGTGCCGCCGCCGAGAAAGCAGCCGCGCAGAAAAGCACGTTTTGTTTCCTCCGAAGCAAATACGACGTTCGGAACCGTCGATAAGACATGAACCCCCTCGGAATCGTAAGCGAGCGCACCCGTTTTATACAGGTATGGCTCCGAGTCCTTTCCGCCGAATTTCACGGAATAGATCGGACGCCTACGCGATTCGCGCTCCTTCCGTTCAATCAGGGTTTCCAACTGATGGTCCGCCGACGCCAACGCTGCAATATGTTTGGCTACGGTAAGACTCTCCGTCTGATAAAAAACGGAAGGCTTCGGAAACAGCCGGATCCCACCGGCAGACATCGTCAAACCGCACAGCTGCGCCGTTCGCTCCGCTTCATCATGCAGGCGGATCCGCGTCAACTCTTCACGACATTTCTCTGCAAAACTCATGACTCTTTTTCAAACCGTGATAAAATATCTTCCTCTTCTCTCACCAAATCCCGATGGAAGATACGAACGGCCTGTCCCGCCTTGCGCATCCGATCTGCAAATGCTTCCGCTGCAGCAACGGAGCGATGACGGCCGCCCGTACATCCGAAACAGACGCGCAAGATGTGCTTGTCCTGCGATTCAAACAGCGGAATCATGTGCAGGATATTCTTCTGCAAATCGTCGAGATATTCCACCACAAAAGGTTGATCCATCACAAAGTCAAACACTTCCCGGTCCAGGCCCGAGAGCGGACGAAGCGCTTCATAATAAAACGGATTGTCCGCAAAGCGCATGTCAATAACAAAATCCGCATCGATCGGAACACCGCGTTTGTAGCCAAAGCTCGAAACGATCAAAGACATCTCATTCTTGGAAAATTCCGGAAGAATCTTTTCCATTAGCAGGGGAAATTTCCTCGCCGGAATATCGCTCGTATCGATCACGCGTGTTGCAAGATCGCGCAGTTCGCCGAGGTACTTGTGTTCCGATTCCACGCCGGACTCCGCTTCCCCCGCTACACCGAGCGGATGGCGGCGACGTGTCTCGTTGTATCTGCGCCGCAGCACGTCCTTGCGGGCATCCAAAAAAAGAACGTCATGCGGAATCGAAAGCTTGCGGATTTCCTCCGCGACCGAACGGGAATTTCTGGAAAGCAGACTTTCGCGGGAATCGATCGTGACGGCAGCCTTCTCAACCTTGGGAACTGCGTTTTCACACATCTGTACAAACTCCGATAACATCGGAGACGGCAGATTATCCACGCAGAAAAAACCCAACTCCTCCGCACTTTTCAGTGCAAGGGACTTCCCCGCTCCGCTCATGCCGGTAACAATCAGTAGATACATTGCAGATCCCCCAATCTCTTGATTTCACATTCGAGAGAAACCCCGGTGTGTTCGCGCACGCGTGCCTGAACCACTGCGATCAATTCCGACACATCTTGTTCGGTTGCTCCTCCCCGGTTGACAATAAAGCCGGCATGTTTTTCCGAAACTTGCGCGCCGCCGACCGTTAACCCTTTACAGCCGCTTTCCTGAATCAGCGCTCCGGCAAAATATCCCGTCGGCCGTTTAAATACGCTGCCTGCAGACGGGTATTCCAGCGGCTGCTTCTCCTTGCGTTTTTGAGTACAGTCCTTCATCCGATCCAAGGCCCCGCCATCATCCGGCAAAAGCCGAAGCTCCGCTTCCAGAACAATACAGTTCGGGAAAGAAAACACGCTGGTTCGGTATCCGAGCATTTCGGGTTTGACATCCACCCATTGATCCTGTCCATCCCTGAGCACGCGCACGCGCTGCAGAATCTGACGGATTTCCGCCCCGTATGCCCCTGCATTCATGGCGCACGCGCCGCCGACGGTACCGGGGATTCCGGACAGGCACTCCATACCCTGCAAACCATTTGCAACCGTTTCCTTTGCAAGCTGCGTCAAGGACATCCCTGCACAGGCGCGGATCGTGCAGCCGTCATAAACGGGGGAATGCAGCGGACGGTCAAAGCGAATGACCAATCCCGGATATCCGGCATCTTCTGCGAGCACATTCGTTCCTTTACCGAGGAGCACATACCGAAGCTGCATATCCCTGCACAGTGTGATGATCTCCGAAAGATGCACGTAATCATCGACTTGCCATACAAACGCCGCATCTCCGCCGATTCGAAAACTGGTCAGTTCCGAAAGCGGGACGTTCTGCCGGATGTCAAAGCGATTCAGTTGTTCTGTTATCGTTTTCATATAGGTATTCACGTTATCAGTATACCAAAGAATCCGGTTGGAGACAAGTCTATTTGCATAGAATTTGTTCGATTCGGCTTTGAAACCGAATCCATGCCTCCGTATCCCCGCCTTGGGCTTTTTCGGCATCTGCCGTAAGCGCGTCCCGATTCCGAGCCAATTGGAACGGATCGACCGTTGTCACGGTCTGATATCCGGTATAAATCTCTTTCCATTCCCTTAGCGGCGCGGTATCCGTCACCGATTGAAGTACGGAAAACGCGCCAAGATGAGAAAGCGTCTGTTGCTGCAACGGTGCGCGCAAAAAAGCAAAGAAGTCCGCAAGTACATGTGCTTTCTCTTCATCGGTCCTTCGATCGATCCCGAGCCAGCAGACCTGATCCGTAAAGTTGCCGCAACTGCTCACAGAATAGGAAGACCCGTATGTTTCCCTTCGCAAACAGTCCCCTGCGGAACGAAAGTCCGTAATCACACCCTGCGCATTTGAATTCATCAAAACGGTTGCAATCGGATCCCCCTCCGGAAGCGGTGCGTCATTGCTGTTGCTTTCGATTGCACAATATCCGGAATAACAGTATGGCACTGCGTTTTCTAAATCGTTCAGGCCAGTTTTCAGGGAAATCTGCTCCGTCTCAAATGGCTGCAGAAGGTCTTCCTCCAAAATACCGCTGAAAAACGAATATGCGTCCGGAACCCTGCCGTATTGAATCCGTTCGAGATAATAGGGCTCTGTCATTCCCTCAATTATAATATGGGTTCCTTTATGTTTCTTCTCATACAGCTTTGCATTGGATTCAAGCCAGCTTGTCAGGCTCCCGGCATATGTGCGGTCGGATACGATATGATACAACGTGACAGTCCCCGAAAACTCCGGAATCGGGAGCTTTCGTTTCTCGGCAAAAAAATCCTTCCTCGCCATGTCCGAAAGGAATGGCGGAGCGATCAGCAGGGCAGATAGAAGAAGAATACACAGAACAATTCGAACAACTTTCATGGTTCAGCATACGTGACAAACATCGTTCCTATTCCGAAAAGGTCGCGCAATTTCGGCAAAGGGAACTATTTTGGAAAAAAAGAATGTAATAAAGAAACCGATTGATGGGAGGCAAGTATGGAAATCAACGCACAAAAGCGCGGATCAAAACTGTATGCGGCACTTGTCGGCGAACTGGATCAACACAGCGCAGAGAAAGTTCGCATTATGCTCGATACTTTGATTCACGATATCACAGTAAGAGAGCTCACTCTGGACCTGTCCGGAGTGACATTCATGGACAGCGCGGGTCTCGGCGTCGTTCTTGGGCGCTATAAAAAGATACATATGCGCGGCGGAAAGGTCATTGTCACCGGAGTCTCCGCTTCGATCGACCGCATTTTTAAAATGTCGGGTATCTACACGCTTGTTGAACGGAAGTAGGAGGAAACCATATGAACAATCAGGCAGAAATCATCTTCCCCGCCCTCACGCAGAATGAAACGTTTGCGCGTGCTGTCGTTGCCGCGTTTGCCTCTCAGCTGAACCCGACGATCGAGCAGTTATCCGATCTGCGCACCGCAGTCTCGGAGGCTGTGACCAACGCGATCATTCACGGATATGAACAGGATTCTTCACAATTTGTGAAGATGCGGTGCATCATCGAAGGCAATCTTCTGAAGATTATTGTTCGGGACGACGGTTGCGGAATCCCGGATATCGATCTTGCAAGAAAGCCGTTTTATACTTCAAAGCCCGAGTTGGAACGCTCCGGAATGGGATTTGCCGTGATGGAAGCGTTTATGGATCAGGTAACCGTCACATCCGCTCCCGGAGAAGGGACAACCGTTACAATGGGAAAGCGGATCAGCCATGGCGAATGATCTTACCTTTACAAGTCTGCTCCGTGCGGCAAAAAGCGGAGATGCCGATGCCGAACAGCAGCTGATCCGCGCCAACATGCCACTTGTTTACGCAATTGCAAAACGTTACCAAGGACGCGGAATTGAAACGGAGGATCTGAATCAGCTCGGCGCAATCGGGCTTTTAAAAGCGATCCGAAGATTTGACGAACAATTCCATGTATGCTTTTCGACGTACGCGGTTCCGATGATTGCAGGTGAAATCAAGCGATTTTTGCGTGACGACGGGATCATTCGCTTCTCTCGCTCCATCAAAGAGCTGGCCGCGGAGATTCGAAAGTTTCAGCAACTCCGACCGGAAAGCACGATAAAGGAGCTTGCGCAGCAGCTTCATGCGGAAGAAGCCGATATCGCCGCCGCGCTTGCATCCGGAACAAGCCCAAGATCATTGGATGAACCCGATCCGATCACCGGAGATCCGTTCGGCGTTTCGATTCCGGCTGAAAGCAAGGAAGTCGATGCCGACAATCGCCTGGTCATTGAATCGCTCCTTCGACTTCTTACGCCCCGAGAGCAGCAATTGATCCGAATGCGCTTTTTCGAAGAAAAGACACAAAGCGAGACCGGAGCGCGGCTCGGAATCTCGCAGGTTCAGGTAAGTCGCTTGGAAAAGAAGATTCTGATGAAGCTTAGAGCAACATCGGATCGGTAAACAAAAAGTCCCGATCAGGGACTTTCTTTTGCTATGAATTGGATTCGTTTTCTTTTTCGTACATCGGTTTCCCGCTCAAATCCAGTTTGGCTTCCTCACCGTGAAGCAGCCGTTTCATGTTCGCATGGTGCCGAGCAAGCACAAGCAGGGCGATCGCAAGCGAGTACCAGATGATATAGAGCGGAATCCATCCGAGAAAAAAGGATGCAGCCACAAACAACGCAAACAAAATTGCTCCCGAGATGGACATCACCGAAACGCGCTTGGTTATGAGAAAGATCACGATGATCAGAATCGTCGTTGCCAATGCTGCCTGCCAACAGAAGCACCACATCAAAGCAAAGCTGCACGCGGCTGCTTTACCGCCTTTGAAGCGAAAGAAAACCGGAAAACAATGACCGTATGCAGCAGCAGCGCCGCACAGACATCCTCCGATAGAAACCGCAAGCGCAGCATCGTTTGCATGCAAGCCGAGCCATCCGCCAAGCAGTCTTCCGAGGAAAAAAGCAGCGACCGCTTTGCCTGCATCGCCGAGAAACGTGATCAATCCGTACTGCTTGCCGAATACCCTTGTCATATTGGTCGTTCCGGCGTTTCCGCTTCCGAACTTCCGGATATCCTCACGAAACGCAAGTTTGCTGACGATCAGTGAAAACTGAATATTGCCGAGCAAGTAGCCGGACACCGCTACAAGCAAGATTACCGCAATGTTCCATGAATTCCAGATCATACTGTTTATTCATCCTCCTTGGTACGATTCCGAAAGTAAATCCGAATCGGGGTGCCGACAAAGCCAAACGATTTCCGGAAATAATTTTCCAAATATCGCTCATAGGAAAAATGCACAAGCGACGCGTCATTGACGAAGGCAACAAAGGTGGGCGGTTGCACCGAAACCTGTGTTGCGTAATACAGTTTCAATCGTCTTCCGTTTTGCGAGGGCGGTTCGTTCATGGAAATCGCTTCATTGACAATATCGTTCAGCGTTCCCGTCGGAATGCGGCGAATGCTCTGCGCATACACCTCGTTGACCGCGTTCAATACCTTCTGAACGCGCTGTCCCGTTTTTGCCGAAATAAACAGATACGAGACATACGGCATGAAATTCAGCGAACTGTTCATATCCTTTTTGAACGATTCGATCGTATAGGTATCTTTTTCAACAAGATCCCATTTGTTGACAAGAATAACGCTCGGCTTCCCTTCTTCATGAACATACCCGGCGATCTTGACATCCTGTTCCGACAGTCCTTCCGTTGCATCGCAAACAAACAGGACCACATCCGCCTTGCGCACTGCCGCAAGGGATCGGATTACGCTGTAGCGCTCGATCGTTGCGTCCTCCACAGCACGCTTGCGGCGAATGCCCGCTGTATCAACGAGGACATACTTCTGCCCGTCCCGTTCAAAAGGAGTATCAATCGCATCCCGCGTAGTTCCGGGGATATCCGAAACGATCACGCGCTGTTCGCCGAGCAGCGCATTCACAAGGGAAGATTTGCCGACATTCGGTCTTCCGCAAACCGCAATATTGATCACGGATGCGTCTTCCTCTGCTTCCACAGCATCAAAATTCGAACAGACAGCATCCAAAAGATCACCGAGGCCGATCCCCTGCCCTGCGGAAACGATGATCGGCTCTCCGAGTCCAAGGGCATAAAAGTCATAAATCGCGTCATGAAACTGCGGTGCATCAAGCTTATTGACGCCGAGAACCACAGGCTTATTGGACTTGCGGAGCATTGCGGCGACTTCCTCATCCGCCGATGTCATGCCATCTCTTCCATCCACCAGAAAAATGATGACATCACATGTTTCGATTGCCATCTCAGCCTGGCGCCGCATCTGCACAGCGATCAAATCCTCGTTGGCAGGTTCGATGCCGCCGGTATCAATCAGCGTAAACGAATGGGTCAGCCACTCCGCGTCTCCGTAGATCCGGTCACGCGTGACGCCCGGCGTATCCTCCACGATTGCAAGTCGTTTTCCGATCAGTCGATTGAACAACGTCGATTTTCCGACGTTGGGTCTGCCGACAATTGCTACAAACGGTTTTGTCATAGATTACCCTCAAACAGTTTTTTCACCAGATCCGCCCCGTTTTCTACGGGAACGATCCGCACCTTCAGCCGATTCTCCAGTTCCTTCACGGTCATGCCGTCCAGAAAGACATCTTCTTTTGCGCGCAGCATATTGCTCGGGATCAAAAGCGTCTTTTCCAGCGGTTTATCCTGCAGCTCGTCAATCAGATCCTGTCCGGTGACGAGCCCCCCGACGTGAACATTTCCTCCGAAATACCGATTCGGAATCGGGTAAAGCTTCCAAACGATCCGATACGCGTCCAACGCACGATACAAATCCCAGAAGAACGGTGCTGCTGCGGTCCCGCCCGCCATGCTGACCCGAAGCTCTTCTTTGAACGGCTCCTGTTCCGCAAGGGCATCCAAAAACTCTGTAGCGAAGATGCGGAGCATTCCGACGCCATTCTCGATCTGCCCATAGTCCTCATAGTATTCCTCCGGCGGAATCGGAAGTCCTGCATTCAGATACCATTCATCCGACAGAAATACAAGGCGGGTTCCCAATTGATTGAAAAACCGTTCCTGAAACCGTTCCACCTGACGAATGACAGCAGCGCTTCCTTCCCGATCAAACGTGTCAAGATGCTCAAGCTTCTCCCGAAATTTTGTAACGCCGACCGGAACGATCGCAACCGATGCCGTTGCAGGCGAAAGATCCCCCAACGTCGTCAACGTTTCCTCAAGCACGTCCCCATCGTTGATTCCGGGACAAAGCACGATCTGTGCATGAAAACGAAGCCCGGCGGCTTTCAATGCTTCAAGACGTTCGAGGATACGGCCTGCCGTAGGATTCTTCATAATCCGGGTCCGAACCCCGGGATCGATGGCATGAACAGATACATATAACGGGCTGACCCCGCGACGCAGGATCCGATCGAATTCCTCATCGTCTACGTTCGTCAAAGTCACATAGTTGCCCATAATAAACGACATGCGCCAATCATCGTCCTTGACCTGCAGGCTCGAACGGACCCCGCGGGGCATCTGATCGATGAAGCAAAAGACGCAATGATTCTTGCACGTCTGCATTCGGCTCATCAACGAGGTTTCAAAGCTCAACCCCAACGGTTCATATTCATCCTTTTTGACGCGGAACGATAACGTTTGCCCTTCCCGGCACACGTCGATATGCAGAATCCGTTCGGACGTCAGCTTTTCGTAATCAATCAGGTCCTTGACCGATTCCCCGTTGATTGCAAGAAGCGCATCGCCCGATAAGATTCCACAGCGCGCCGCAGGCGTTCCCGGCGCAACAAATGTAATTGGCTGGACATAAGTTTTCATGATATTACCATACCACACAATTCTTTTTTTTGCAAGAAAAGAAAGACATTCCAGAAGGAATGCCTCTCCCATTTTTTCAGTTCTATGCCGTTTTTCCGATCAGTTTGTCGGTGCTTCGCCTCAGCGGCACGCCAACCAACACGCATACTGCGATCTTGGCAGCATCTCCCGGCAGGAATGGCAGAACACACAGGGTCAGTGAATCCACGAGCCCTCTCTGACTCTGTATCATGAACCATACCGTTCCGATCGCATAGAGAACGATCGTACCGGCAACCATTCCGACAATGGTCCAACCGCGCTTATAGGGGAACAGATCCGCGAATAAACCGGTGAGTGCTACACAGGGTAGATAGCCCAGCAGATACCCGCCGGTCACCCCAATCAGCTTTTGAATTCCGCCCGCCGGTCCGGCAAACACCGGTACGCCGATCGCTCCGATCAAAAGATAAACCGCGACTGCAATCGTACCGTCCAACCAACCGAGAACAATTCCGGTCAGATAGACAACAAGCGTCGCAAGAGAAATCGGAATCGGGCCAACAGGAATCGACCATGGGGATGCAACGCACAGCAACGCGGCCATGACGGCAATACGAGACATCCGCCCAATTGTCAGTTTCGTTTTTGGTTTTGTCATAGGTTAAACAGTCCTTTTTTTCTTTTCTGCGCCGTAGCGGCACCCTGCAATTGTGCAAGCTGTTCCAAAAGCTGACGCTCGCTATCGGAAACGCGTTTCGGAATCTCCACGTTAACAGTCACAAACAAGTCGCCCTTTCCGGGCTGCTGCAATCGCTGCACGCCTTGTTCCTTGAGGCGGAATGTCGTTCCGTTCTGTGTTCCGGAGGGAACCGAATACTTGATCTGGCCATCCAAAGTCGGAACAACAATCTCGCCGCCCAGAACTGCGATTGTATACGGAATATTCATGTTCAGCAGCAAATCCGCTCCGCGGCGTTCAAATCGATTATGCGGACGCACCGTAATCGTGATATACAGGTTTCCACGCGGACCGCCCTTATAGCCCGCCTCTCCTTCGCCGCGCTTGCTGAGCGTCTGTCCGTCATTGATGCCTGCCGGTACCCGAACTTTCAAGCGCTTATTCTGCTTGATTCTTCCGTTTCCCTTACAGTTCGGACAGGGATCCGTAATAATCTGGCCGGTACCGCGGCACGCCGAACACGGACGCGTCGTTACAAACGAGCCAAGAATCGACTGGCTCTGCTGCCGAACCTGACCGGTTCCGCCACAGGTTGTACAACGGGTCGGCTTCGTTCCCGGTTTGGCGCCGGTTCCGCCGCAGGTTTCGCAAATCTCTTCGCGCGAAACTACGATCTCCTTTTCGCATCCGAACGCTGCTTCTTCAAACGTCAACGTCAGATTGTAACGAAGATCATCTCCCGTCATCGGACCGTTTCTCGTCGCGCCGGAACCGCCGAATCCATTGCCGAAGATCGTGCTGAAAATATCTCCAAAACCAAAATCCCCTGCGCCCGTAAACGGATTTGCTCCGCCTCCGCCCATCGAAGGATCAAACGCCGCATGACCGAATTGATCATACTTTGCGCGCTTATCCGGGTCGGACAGCACTTCATACGCCTCATTCAATTCTTTAAACTCGGCTTCCTTTGCTGCATCGCCCGGATGCAAGTCGGGATGGCAGGTTTTGGCTTTCTTCCGAAATGCACTTTTGATATCGGCATCCGAAGCATCTTTGCCGATGCCAAGCACCTCGTAATAATCTCTTTTATCCGCCACTGTGAACCTCACATCGGGCGGAGTGAATGCTCCGCCCGTTTTCCATATAGTTTATGTCGTTGCGAGTCGAATTGACTCAGTCCACTACCTCATAATCCGCATCGACAACATCGTCTTTGGGCGGCTGCTGACCGTTGTTCTGCTGCGCACCGCCAGCCTGCTCCTGCGCTGCCTGCTGCTGATAAATCTTGCCGAAGACTTCATAGCTCACATTCGTGCACTTCTCGGTCTCCTCTTTGATCTTTGCAGTATCCGTGCCTTCAAGTGCCTTGCGGAGGTCGGCAACGGCGGACTCAACTTTTGCTTTGTCACCCGCGTCAATCTTGCTGCCGAGATCCTTCAGCGTTTTTTCGGTCGTGTAGACAAGCTGATCCGCATGATTGCGCGTTTCCGCCGCATCCTTGCGCTCCTTATCCTCGTTGGCGTAACGCTCTGCTTCCTCAACGGCACGCTTGATCTCGTCCTCGTTCAGATTTGTGGAAGCCGTGATCGTGACTTGCTGCTGGTTGCCCGTTCCAAGGTCCTTTGCAGACACATGAACAATACCGTTCGCGTCAATATCAAACGTGACTTCGATCTGCGGAACGCCGCGCGGCGCCGGTGCAATGCCGGCAAGCTGGAAGCGGCCGAGGCTCTTGTTGTACTGTGCCATCTCACGTTCACCCTGCAGAACATGGACTTCAACGCTTGTCTGCCCATCCGCAGCAGTCGAGAAGATCTGGCTCTTCTTCGTCGGGATCGTGGTGTTGCGGTCAATTAGTCGCGTGAACACACCGCCGACTGTCTCGATACCGAGGGACAACGGCGTAACGTCAAGCAACAGAATGTCTTTCACTTCGCCGCCGAGTACACCGCCCTGGATTGCCGCACCGATCGCAACGCACTCATCCGGATTGATTCCCTTGAACGGCTCTTTGCCGGTAACGTTCTTGACCATCTCCTGGACAGCCGGGATACGGGACGAACCGCCGACAAGAATCACCTTGTTGATATCGTTGTTGGAAAGGCCGGCATCCTGCATCGCCTTCTGTACGCAGACGCGCGTCTTATCCACGAGATCCGCCGTCAGTTCGTTGAACTTTGCGCGGGTGATCGTCACATCCAGATGCTTCGGGCCGCTTGCGTCCATCGTGATGAACGGGAGATTGACGTTCGAAGAGGTCGTACCGGACAGCTCAATCTTCGCCTTCTCTGCTGCTTCCTTCAGTCTTTGCAGCGCCATCTTATCCTTCCGAAGATCGATTCCGTTCGAACGGATGAATTCGGATGCGATATAATCGATCAAGCGCTGATCGAAGTCGTCACCGCCGAGACGGTTGTTGCCCGCCGTGGCCAGAACTTCGAAGACACCATCGCCAATCTCGAGGATCGACACATCGAACGTGCCGCCGCCGAGGTCATAAACAAGAATCTTCTGGTTGGTCTCTTTATCAAGGCCATAAGCAAGGGATGCCGCCGTCGGCTCATTGATGATGCGAAGCACTTCAAGGCCTGCAATGCGGCCTGCGTCCTTTGTTGCCTGACGCTGACTGTCGGTAAAATACGCCGGAACCGTAATAACGGCTTGCGTCACTTTCTCACCGAGATAGCTTTCCGCATCCGCCTTCAGCTTCTGCAGAATCATTGCGGAGATCTCCTGTGGCGTATAGTCCTTGCCGTCGATCTTCACTTTGTAAGAAGAACCCATTTCACGCTTGATGGAAGAAATCGTGCGGTCCGGGTTGGTGATGGCCTGGCGCTTTGCGATCGTTCCGACGAGTCGCTCATTATCTTTAAATGCTACAACGGAAGGAGTGGTTCTGCCGCCTTCGGAATTCGGGATAACGACCGGATCGCCGCCCTCTAATACTGCGACGCAGGAATTGGTGGTACCAAGGTCAATGCCGATAATTTTACTCATAGTTCTTTCCTCCTAAATCGATAGTTGCTTTTGATATTTTTCAAAGCGATGGTTCGCTTTTATTCCGAAACTTTTACCATGCTGTGACGCACGATCTTGTCTTTGACGCGATACCCTTTTTGGAACACCGCCAGAATCTTTCCCTTATCAACACCCTCCTGCGCCTCTGCCATTACGGCATTGTGCAGATTCGGATCAAAGTCCCCGTCGGTTTCCACTTCCGAAAGGCCTTCCTTCTGAAGAGTCTCCGTCAGTTTCCGATGAACAAGCAGAACGCCCTCTGCCCATGCCTCGTCTTTGGATTCGGTTCCCGCAACGCGATCGAAATCATCCAGAATCGGAAGCAGCGCGGTGATCACGTCCCGCCTGCCTTCCTCATAGCTGTCCGCCCGAACCGAAGCGTTTCTCCGACGGAAGTTATCAAAGTCCGCCTGATTGCGTTGAAGCAGATTGACGGTTTCGTCCAGCTTCTTCTGTAGCGATTCGATGTGGGAGCGAGCCTCCTCCATCTCCTCTGCCGTCAGCGTACACGTTTGCTGCGCTTCGGTCTCCGGTGTTTCCACCGCGGCCTCGGCCGTCTGCTCATGATTGTCTTTCTTCTTGGACACGTTCAGTCCTCCTTCAAAAATGATTGCAGAATCATCGAAAGATTCTGTTGAACACCTTGCAATACGTTGATCACGCGATTGTAATCCATGCGAGTCGGTCCGATGACACCGAACGTTCCGAGCGGCATATCATTGACGCGGTAGGTCGCCGTCACCACGCTGCAATCCTGCAGCCCTGCCTGCTCGTTCTCACTGCCGATTGTGATCGTAAACTCCATATCCGAAGCCTTCCGAAGCATCCGATACATGGCATCCCGCTGTTCCACCGTAGCCAAAAACGAGGTTGCTTTCTCAACATCGCTGTATTCGGGATAGCGCAGCATATTGCGCGTGCCGGAAAGCTCAACCATATTCGTTCCGGACTGCGCGTTCTCTTCAATCCGCGCAAGCAGCGTTTTCAAAAAATCCCCGCGCGATTGTAGCTCAGCGCCGATCTCATGAATCATTCGCTCTGCAACCATCGTCATGCGGCAATTGTAGCAGCGCTGCGTGATCGTACGAGAGAGCTCTTCAAGCTCAACAGGCGTCATATCCTTCGGAATATCGATCACGGCATCGCGCGCAACACCGGCATCGGTTACGATCACCGAAAGCGCTTTTCCTTCCGCCAAAGGAACCAACTGCAGGTGGCGCAAGCGATTTACCGCCATATCCGGCATCATTACGACCGCTGTATAATGCGTGATGTCGCTGAGCGCCTTGGCAGTCGACCGGAGGACGGATTCAATCCCGTCAATCCGACTGCGGTAGTACCCATTCAGAATTGTCTGCTCCTGTTCGCTCAACGCTGCACGGGAAAGCATCTGATCCACATACAGGCGATACGCCTTGTCGGACGGAATCCGGCCGGCAGACGTATGTGGCTGTGCAAGATATCCGAGCGCTTCCAGATCCGCCATTTCGTTCCGGATCGTTGCCGGCGACCAATTCAATTCAGCACTTTGACGAATTGCTTTCGATCCGACCGGACTTGCGGAAAGGATGTACTCATCGATGATGGCACGCAGGATCTGCAGTTTTCGTTCATCCAGTTCCATCCCGATCTCCTTTCCTTTAGCACTCCTTTTGCCCGAGTGCTAATCATCGTGATTAAGATACCACGATTATGCCCACCTGTCAAGCAAACAAAACGGCGCGAATGTGAACTCGCCGTGAACTATAAAAAAGAAAAATGCTCCGGCATACAGGCGCATTGCCCCATGCCGAAGCATCCCAAATGGATCATCGATCTATTCTACGCTTCCAAGTCCGCAGCGATGGTATCATATAAGCGCTCGCATCGATCGCACAGCGCAGTCAAGGTTGCTTTTTGTTTCGCACAGATCGTTTGTGCTTCCGCCCGATCCGAGAAATAGGGAAGATTGGCCAGCACATTCAGCCATGCGATCTTCCCGGCAGCAGCAATCTCTGCGGCGGCTGCCGCCAGATCGCCCGAACACGTCGGGTTGCTGTTTCCGCAGAGCTGCTCCAAAATGACGATCGTTTCCATCCCTGCTGCAATGACCCGGCATGGTACTTCCGTCGCATAATGAATTGCAATCTGCATCGCCGCTTTACGAGCGAGTTGTTCCTCTTCCGATGCTTTCGGAAGCGCAAGTGCGTTTCGATACCCCAAATAGGCTTTCGCATCGTCATCGGCAAGCAAGGAAAACCGTTCGATCAACGGAGTCAACGCCTCAGAAGCATTCTGTGCTGTTTCCGAATATGCGGCATATTTTTGCTTTCCTAAGGTCAATTCGGCAACCATTTTTCCAAGTGCCGCGCCGAGTGCACCGGATACCCCTGCCGCCGCTCCGCCGCCCGGTGCCGGACTATTGGAGCCGAGATCCCCCAAAAAAGCAGAAAGCGTTCTCTCCGAAAAGCCGGATTCCATAGATTCCCTCCGATACGATGATTATCCGTTGTTCTGTTTCGCTTCCGAAAGAAGCCGTTTTGCATGCGCAATGGCTTCCGCATCGTCCATTTTGCTCCCCATGATCCGCGCAAGCTCGGCAGGGCGTTCTTCCTCCGACAGCCGATGCGTGCTGCTGCGCGTGGAAGTCTCGTCGGAAATCTTGTTGACAACGTACTGCACATCGGCATGTGCGGCGATCTGCGGCAAATGCGTGACGCAAAGTACCTGCCGCCGTTTAGAAAGCTCACGCATTTTCTTCGCAACCGTATTGGCAATCAATCCGGAAATTCCGGTATCGATTTCATCAAAGATCATCGTGTCGATACGATCTGCGTCAGACAGCGCAATTTTCAGAGCAAGCATGATGCGGGATATTTCGCCGCCGGACGCGACCTTGGCCAGCGGTTTGACCGGTTCGCCCCGGTTTGCCGAGAGCAGGAATTCCGCTTCGTCGATTCCGGTTTCCGACAGCTGCGATGCGGGGACCTCTCGGAACGACGTTTCAAACCGCGCGCCTGGCATTCCCATATCCTGCATTTGCTTCAGAACAATTTCACACAGCTTCTGCGCCGCCTCTTTTCTCTGCTTGGACAGCGCGATTGCGATCGACTCGAATTCCGCGCACGCCTTCCGAAATGCCTGCTCTTTGGCTTCCGCTTGCTGATCACCGTCCAAAAGCAGCTCGAGTTCTTCCGCAATGCGATCGCGATACGCAAGAATTTCCCGGATGGACGCACCGTATTTCCGTTTCAGATTCTGCAGCGCAGCAAGGCGGCTTTCGATCCGATCGAGTTCCTCCGGATCATAGGAGAACGAAGAGCGTGCATCGCGAAGCGCATACGCAACATCTTCCAATTCATAGTATGCTTCTTCCGTCTTGTTTGCAAGATCGGCGTAAGCGGAATCGTATCTTCCGATTTTCGACAAGGAAGTCTTCGCTTCGGACAGGCTCGCAAGCACACCACCGTCCCCGAAAATCGAATCATAGGAGGTATTGAGCCCGTCCGTGATCGTTTCAGCATTCTGCAGAACGTTCCGCCGTGTATCGAGCTCCTCTTCCTCGCCGTCTCTGGGATCAAAGCGATCGATCTCCGCTTTTTGGAACCGGAGCATATCGATCCGCTGCATCCGCTGTGACAGGGACGATTGCAGCTGCTTCCACTCCCGCTGCAGCCGTAAAGCTTCTGCACGGGTCTGTTCGAGGCGATCGATCAGATGCGCCGGATCCTTGGAAAACGCATCGATCAATCTCAGATGCGTCGTCGCATCAAGCAGCGATTGATGCGCATGCTGACCGTGAAGATCCACCAAAAGCGTTCCGAGGTCCTTCAGTTCGGAAGCGGACACCATGGTTCCGTTGATACGGCACACGTTCCGACCGTTGACGGAGAGCTCCCGGTATACGACCAGCGACAGCTCGTCTTCCAAAGCGCGATCCCGTAAGAACGCCAACGCGGGAGAATCCTCACTGAGCGTGAACTCCGCTTCAACCGACGCCTTGGCTGCGCCCGTACGAATGCTGTCCCGACTGGCACGATCGCCGAGAATGAAGCCTACCGATTCAATCAGAATGGATTTTCCTGCACCGGTTTCACCCGTCAATGCAGAAAAGCCCGCATCGAACTCGATATCGGACTTATCTATCAGCGCAACATTATGGATTTTCAAACGATTGAGCAAGGTTGTCCTCCGTTACTGCACCATCTTCTGAAACTTTTTTATGACTTCCGAAATGCTTCTGCCGTCCTTGATCGCTACAAAAATGGTATTATCCCCGGCGATCGATCCGGCAATTTCACTCCATTTCATCGAATCGATCGCTTCTGCAGCAACCGACGCGCTTCCCGCCATCGTCTTAATCACAATGATATTTCCTGCAGATGAGATCGAAATGACGCAATTACTGAACAGGCTGATAAACCGATCCTGCATGTCGGATTCCGCGCGTTCAACGGTTGCATATTTATAGCGCCCTTCGCCGGTCTGCACCTTGATCAGGCGAAGCTCTTTGATATCGCGCGAGACCGTTGCCTGCGTAACTTCAAACCCGTGCGCAGACAGGAGCTTTGCAAGCTCCTCTTGTGTTTCAATATTCTCAGAAGCGATCAGCTTCAATATCATGGAATGCCGTTTACTCTTCATAGTACCCTCAGTAATCAGCTCAATTTTTCTGCCAACAGGCGAAACGGATTGCGCTCCGTAAATGTCAGAATCCGCGTTACGGAATCGGAACGGGAAACGAGAAGCACATCTCCTCGATTCAGTTTTGCAATCATATCCCCGTCTGCTGCGACAAAGCAATTATCCGAAACGGTGACTTTAATCGTTGAATCCATGGATGCAACAACCGGACGCATATGCAAGGTATGCGGACAGATCGGTGTGAGCAGCATGGCTTCCAGACCATCCGCCACAATCGGGCCTCCTGCAGAAAGCGAATAACCGGTTGCTCCGGTCGGTGTTGCAATCACAACTCCGTCTCCGAACAGCGTTCCGATCGCATTCCGATCGACGGAAAGGTCCATTTGTGTCACGCCCGAAAACGAATGCTTGTACACCAAAACATCGTTCAGACATTGGCGTGCTTCTCCGTCGTTCACGCGCACATCCAGCATGGTGCGCACAGTCTCCCGATAGTCTCCTGTCTTCAGCCGCATCAATGCATCCGGAAAAGTCTCCTCGCTGAGCTCGGTTAAGAAGCCAACGCGTCCGAAATGCAGTCCGACCAAAGGAATGTTCTTTCGGCAGGCGATATGTGCTGCGCGAATCACACTTCCGTCTCCTCCGATCACGACAAGCACATCCGGATCGTCCGAAAGAATCTCCGCCGTATCATCCGATGCCGAGCAGCGAAATCCCATCTGTTCTGCGATTTTGAAGACGCGCTCCCGTGCCTCGATGGTTTCAGGCCGTTTCGGATTCGCAATCAAGCCAAGACGCAAAGGTCATCACCCGTTTCTGTATATTGCTTCATCATTATACAATTCGGTTTGAAATTATGCAAGGAATTTATGAACAAATTTTAACGAAGTTCCCCATTCGAGTGCGCATTTTTGGCAATTTCTTCCGCCAATTGCGCAAAATCCGACTCCTGTGAGACTTTTTTGGGACTGCATTTTTTCATGTATAACAGGAACTCAATATTCCCTTTCGGGCCGGTGATCGGTGAATAGGATAATCCTTCCACGGAAAAGCCGATCCCATCCGCAAACATCATAATCTCTCGGCAAACGCGCGCATGAATGCTCTCCTCCCGAACGACGCCGTTCTTACCGACCTCGCTGCGTCCCGCTTCGAACTGCGGTTTGATCAAGGCGACAACTTCGCCATCTTCGGCAAGGCAGGAAAAGAGGGGCGGCAGAATCAGCCGGAGTGAGATAAAGGATACATCGATGGACGCGAAGGTGATCGGTGTCGGGAACCAGGAGGGCTCCATGTTGCGTGCATTCGTACGTTCCATGACAACAACCCGCGGGTCATTCCGAAGCGACCAATCCAGCTGTCCGTATCCGACATCGATCGCATAAACCTGCGCTGCGCCGTGTTTCAACATGACATCCGTAAAGCCGCCCGTGGAAGCGCCGATATCCGCGCAGACGCGATCGGTTAACGTGATCGGAAACACATTCAAAGACTTGTCAAGCTTCAACCCGCCGCGGCTCACGAACGGAATCGCATTCCCGACGAGAACAATTTCCGCCGTCTCGGAGATTTCCTGTCCTGCTTTTTGTGCGGGAACCCCGTTTACCCGAACCTCCCCCGCCATGATCTGCGCGCGGGCACGCTCCCTGCTCGGTGCGATACCCCGCCGGACCATCTCCATATCCAAGCGTACTTTGCTCACAACAACTCCAATTCCGACAGGGCCGTTTCAATGCCCTCTCTATTCAAACCGAATCTGATTCTTTGCTGTTCAACCGTTCCCTGCGCGACCGGTCGATTCTCCACAGCGATGGAACGGATCGGGCATCCCTGGCACCGCAGCGCAATCTGCGGGGCAAGCGCAGCAATGCTCTCTTCCAAAATCAACAACTTCGTATGATTGCGTTGGAAAAGATCGAGGACTTCCTCGTCCATCGGTCGGAAGAATCGCATGTGGACCAAACCGACCGCATGCGACGCAGCAATCTCTTCCGCAAGGGAAAGCAGCGATCCGGTCGCCAGAATGACAATTTCCCGATACGGAAGAATCCATTCCCACTTTCCGAAAGCAACCGGGGTGGAAAGCGGTTGATCCGGCAAGCTGCCGCGCGGATACCGGATCACGGCGGGTTCCCTTCTGGTCAGCGCCATGGAAAGCATCGCCCGAAGCTCTGCATACGACGCAGGCGAATATACCGCAATATTCGGCATGGTCAAAAGGTACCCGGGATCATAAATGCCCTGATGCGTTTCTCCGTCCTCACCGACAAGACCCGCTCGATCCAGTCCGATCACGACCGGGAGATTCTGTAAGCATACATCGTGCAGCAGCTCATCATATCCGCGCTGCAAAAACGAGGAATAAACAGCAACGACCGGGCGCATCCCCTCCGCGGCTAATGCTGCAGCCATCGTGACTGCATGCTCCTCGGCAATGCCGACATCAAAGAACCGATTCGGGAATTGCTCTGCAAACTGCGACAGCCCTGTTCCGCTCGGCATCGCGGCGGTCAGCGCGACGATGCGGGAATCGGCTTTTGCCAGTTCGCAAAGGTGGGCTCCGAACACCTCTGAACAAGTACAGTTCTTAGCCGACTGGACCTCCCCTGTCTCGATTGAGAACGGCGCGATCCCATGAAAGCGCTCCGGATTCTCCATCGCAAACGAATACCCTTTTCCCTTTTGCGTCAGCGTATGCAGGATCACGGGGCGACCGAGATCCTTTACGCGCTCCATATAGTAGATCAGCTTTCTGACATCATGACCGTCAACCGGACCGATGTACGTAAAGCCGAGCATTTCAAACGGAAGATTCGGAAGAAGGAAACGCTTCATGCGGTTCTTAAACCGTTCCATATGCCTTCCGAGCCACTTGCCCGCGCGGCTGACATCCAAGACCCGAACAAGTCCGCGTTTGAAGCGGTTGTAGAGTTTCCCTGTCCGCATCTTTGCGAAGTTGACCGAAATGCCTCCGACGTTTTTGGAGATGGACATTTCGTTATCGTTTAAAACGATGACCAACGGGATCTTCTCGCTCCCGGCATCATCCATTGCTTCGTAGGAAAGTCCGCCCGTGAGCGCGCCGTCCCCTACAAGCGCAACCGCCGTACCGTCCTCGCCCTTCAGCCGCATCGCGCGCGCGAAACCAAGCGCGGCGGAGATTGCAGTGCTCGCGTGACCGGTGTTGAACGCATCGTGCTCGCTCTCCTCCCGTTTCGGGAAGCCGGAAATCCCGCCCTCCTTGCGTAGAGAGCGAAACGGCTCTTTTCGTCCGGTCAGGATCTTATGCGCATAGGCCTGATGGCCGACGTCAAATACGATTTTATCCTTTGGACTGTCAAAAACGTAATGGAGCGCAACAATCAGTTCAACCGCACCGAGACTGGATGCCAAATGGCCGCCGGTTTGAGAGACCGTTTCGACCATATAGGCGCGAATCTCCTCACAAAGCGTCGGCAGATCCTCGGGTGGAATCCGTTTCAGGTCCTCTATGCTGTTGATGGTGTTCAGCAACGACTCCGTCATATTACTCCGTTCGATTGGTCAATGCAGCGATCACTGCACGCAGCGTGTCTGCTGCTTCGTTCTGATACGGCGCAAGGATCGAAAGTGCTTTTGCTTCCGCTTCCTTAGCAAAGGCAAGGCTCCTCTCGCGACCGTAATACGTCACATAGGTCAACTTTTGCTCCGCCAGATCCTTTTCGGAATCGAGCAGATCATCTGTGATCTGAAAGAGCAGGCCGATCGTATATCCGAGATCGGAAAACGATTCGACCAGATCCTCTCTCCCGGCGATCACCGCACCGGCAGACAGTGCCGCGCAAAACAACGCGCCCGTCTTCTTCCGATGCAGAAGATTCAGCATGGACTCCGAGCGCTCCGAATCGTTCAGATCGTAAGACTGACCGCTCACCATATCCAACGCGCAGGAAAGAATCATTTGCTTTGCAGCGTCATACCGTGGCTGTAAAGCAAGCAGAAGCGCGGCATATGTCAACAAACCATCGCCCGCAAGAATCCCGTTCGCCTCACCGAACGCCTTATGCGTACTCGGTTGACCGCGCCGCATGTCATCATTATCCATTGCCGGGAGGTCGTCATGAATCAGCGAATAAGAGTGGATCATCTCCAGAGCGCACGCAAACGGCAAAGCTTCATTCACCGTTCCGCCGAGCATTTGCGCGCAGCAAAGCAGAAGGCACGGCCGGATCCGCTTGCCGCCGTTCAGAAGTCCATAGCGCATGCTCTCTTTCAGGATCGGGGCAGCTGAAGCAGAATCCGCATAAGAAGCGAGCGCGGTTTCGACCCGCTTGCGGTATTCCTCCATCATTGTTTCGTCTCCTCCGTCAAGGCAAGAACACGCTTCTCATACTGGTCGAGCGCTGCAAGACAGTCCCGATAGAGTGCATCTCCCTTTTCATACAGAGCAACCATCTCTTCAAGAGGAACATTTCCGTCTTCCAATTGACGAACGATCGCCTCCAAAGCTTCCTGCTTCTGTTCAAAAGATTGTTCATTCTTCATGGTTGTTCCTTTCCCGTCACCACGGTGTTCAGAGTCCCGCTTGCCAAATGAATCGAAAGAGAGTCCCCGAGTGCGACCGACTCGGATTGCTTGATCAGCCGATGATTCGCATCGTATACCAGCGCAAATCCCCGCGCAAGCGTTTTTTGCGGATGATACGCATTCATCTGATCCGCCAGCGTTTTCAGTTCCATGCGTGTCTGATTCAGCCGATTGGCCGCAACGCGCTCCAAGACTTGTCCGTCTTCCTCAATCGATTGACGTGCTTTCCCGATGCGCAGTTCCATCCGAGATGAGATCCCGTCGCTCCAGATCAGATTCAGCCGTTGGCGTTTGCTTGCAACGCCGTTTGACAAGGCATTCCGGAATCGGACGCCAAGCTCCTCCAACCGAGCGGTCAAGCCATCCCATTCGGGAACGGCGAGTTCCGCCGCAGCGGAAGGCGTCGGCGCGCGTAGGTCTGCCACAAAATCGCTGATCGAGAAATCCGTTTCATGTCCAACCGCCGAAATCACGGGAATCGAGCAATCGTGAATGGCTTCGGCAACCGTTTCTTCGTTAAACGCCCAAAGGTCTTCCATGCTGCCTCCGCCTCGCCCGACAATCAAGACCTCGGCCACCTGTTCCGCGTCCGCTTTTCGAATCGCATCCGCAATCTCATCGGCTGCATTCTCGCCTTGCACCGCTGCCGGATACAGCCGGATCGGCATGGTCGGAAATCTTCGACCGATGACGGTTCGAATATCCTGCAGTGCTGCGCCGGAGCTGCTCGTTACAACACCTACGCACACCGGAAGCTTCGGGATCGGCTTTTTTAGCGTTTCATCAAACCATCCCTTCTCTCGCAGTTCCTCTCGGTACCGGCAGAACGCAGCATAGAGATCGCCCTCGCCCTGCTTTTGCAGCGCAGTCGCATACAGTTGAAACCGGCCGTCCCTCGTATAAAGCGAAGCGGAACCGATCAGCCGGACGCGCATTCCGTCCTTTGGCAGAAAGCGCAGCCCCGCCGTATACTGACGCCACATCACGCAGGAGACGGATGCCTGCTCATCCTTCAACGTGAAGTACAGATGTCCGTTCGGATGCCGTTTGCATCCGGACAACTCTCCTTCCACCGTAAGCCGATTCAGGTTCGGATCGTGTCCGAGCAAAAGGTCCACATATTCATTCAATTCATGGACGGAAAAAACCGGTTTCAGAGATTCCATGCCGCGCTCCGATCCAATCCATAATACGCTACGCCAACTGCATTGTCCGCAGAAAGCTCCGCTCTTCCGAACAGCAGTTCTCCCGAATACCGGGACTGCAGCAGTGACCGCAGCAAACTGCTCGACGCGACACCGCCGCATACCAATGTGGGGCGGCTACCGTACTGCAGGGTCGCTTGTTGCAGCATCTTTGCAAACGTTCTGGCAAGGCAGTCATAAATCCCATATGCCAATTCTTCCTTCTGTACGCTTCCCAGGATTCGCATCGCACAAGCTTCCGCGCCGGAAAACGAACAGTTGAGTCCCTGCACCGCAGATCCGATCTTGACGTCCTTCCTGGTTGCCGAAGCAGCCAGTGCCTCGAGATGCTTCCCTGCCGGAAACGGCAGTCCGAGCGCGACACCAATTCGATCAACAAACTGGCCTGCATGCAGATCTGTTGACGTCCCGATCCGTTCCATACGGTAGGGCCCGTTCTTGGTGCTGTCGATCCGAATCAGATCGGTCGTTCCGCCGCTGATGTGAAAGCCATAAAAAGAGGTTCCGATCAGCGATTCGTGATCGACCATTGCCGCGCGAAAATGACCCGTCTGATGCGTCGTTTCAATCAACGGAACGCCGAGTGCAGCAGCAATGCTCCTTGCGACCGTTGTGCCTGCCAGAAAGACCGGCATATAACTTTCCTCGCTGTCGATCGGTTTTGTGCTGACCGCAACTGCGGCAATACGGTTCCGATCGACCCGATCAAACAGATGTTCGATTAACGGAGCGAGCTGTTTTGTATGCTGAAACAGCCCCTCGGATTGCCTGAGGCCGCGTTCTCCAAAACGAACGGAAAGCATCGTCCTTTCCGAAAAGACGATGCCCTGATTCGCTACGCAAGCCACCGAAGTTGTATAACAACTGGTGTCGATTCCGAGGCAGCAATCCCGTTTCATTTCAATCCTTCGCCTTTGAGATGGCTCCGAGAACGCCGTTGATAAACTTTGCGGACTTCTCTCCGCCAAACCGCTTTCCGAGCTCCACAGCCTCGTTGATCGATGCGCCTTCGGGGATATCGTCACGATACAGCAGCTCAAAGGTTGCAAGCCGCAGGATGGATAAATCAACCTTCGCAATGCGCTCAAACGTCCATCCGGTCGCGTGGGCGGAGATCATCGCGTCAATCCGTTCCAAATGGGTCCTTGTGCCTTCGAACAATTCTTCCGCAAACGCTTTTCCCTCGTCATCCAGCTGATCGCAGGCGTCCGATTGCTCCAACGCATCGGCAACCGTGTTCTCACCCCCGACGGTGTTGGCGTACAGAAGTTTCATCGTGATTTCTCTTGCCAAAGTACGATTCATAATCGATTGTACCCTTACCTCTTCCTCATGATCATTTCGAAAACAATTTTCCGAAAAAGTTCTTTATCGCATTCACTCCGCCGCGATCCATCAGATGACCGAAGAATGCGGCAAGTCCGAGAACGCCCAGAACCAAAAATGCCCACCAGCGCAGCCAAACAAACAGGGCAACAAGGATCAGAACCGCGATCACAAAGAAAATTGCCCATTTGTTCCGAATCAAAAAGTCTTTCAAATTCTGCATGCCTGCTCTCCTTATACCACGCGGGACTTCGCGGGTTTCTTCTCGGCAGTATCCACAACCACCGAAACCTTCTCGACCTGAACACCCGTATACGCAATCAGGTAGGTTTGAATCTCCGATTGCAGTTTTTCCGCCAGTGAAGGAATCGTTTCGTTTGGCTGTGCGCTGACGCGAACGGTAACCGATGCGCCGTTTTTTGTCTTTTTCGCCTTTACTTTGCTTGTGATTCCCTGCATCCTAAGATAGCGCTGAACCATGGCGTTCATAGCAGGAATCGTCAAAAACGCACTTCCCGATGCTCCGGCATGCAGGAGGATACTCTCCGGAATAGTTTCCTTCCACATGAGCACAATCGCAACGCAGGCAAGACCGATCGTAAGCATCGCAAGCAGACTGATTGCAAAGAACAATCCCGGATTGGTCAACGCAGAGGAAAGTGCATTCCCCGCATTTTGATCAAACGCTGCCCAGATCGCAACAGCAAGGAAAACGGTAGCAATCAGAGCGGCGAGAATCGCCATCGCGACCGTAACGATCTTTTTCAATAGATTCACGGCAATCCCTCCCCCAGGAATGCTGTCAGCTTGTCCTTCCGTTGGAAAAGATGCAAAAAGCACCCTTTCCGAACGCAGGATTTTTATTTGACGCGATTCGCCGGTTCAGCCGGTTTCGGCGCTTCCTCGATTTTCTTCTCTTCGGCAAACACTACCGAATTAACGGAGATATTGACCTCAACGACCTTGAGGCCGGTCATGGTTTCAATCGCGTCCTTTACGGAATTCTGAACATTTTGGCAGACTTCCTGAATCCGGTAGCCGTATTTGACAATCAGCGTCATATCCACAGCGCATTCAACGGAACCGACTTCAACCTTCACGCCCTTTGTATAGTTCTTTTTGCCGAGCTTCTCGCCGATTCCTTCGAACGTCGTTCCGCTCATGCCGTAAACACCTTCAACCTCCGCAGCAGCGAGCGATGCGATCGTAGCAACGACATCTTCCGCAAAAACGACTTTTCCGCTCATTTCGTTCGCATCATTTACCGGTTTGTATTCCATGGTAAAACCTCCTTGGATCATTTATTCGTATGAATACAAAGCGAGTATATCATCTTTTTACGGAAAACGCAACCCACACATGGCCGGATTGACAAAAAACTCACACTTACATTGCCGTGCTGATCTTCACATTCTCCGCAGTCTCGCCGGTTTCCCGAAGAACAATGTCAAGGATCTGCGCGACCTGTTCATCATTCAGCGTTTCCGCGCCGACAATGACGTTTACACTCCCTGCGTGCATCGAGACGATTACGTCGTCGAATCCCTTTCCGCGTACGAGATTCTCGACCGTCAGTTCAATCTCCATACAGTTGATCAGATCGAGTTTTTGCTTTTGCGCATCGTTCAGCGTCTCGGTGTCCGCGCCCTGCGAAACGATGGCGTCCAGATAGGCAAGTTCCTGGGTACGAACGTTGTCTCGTTCCTCACGATACGACGCAAAAAAGCCGCTCATCTGCTCCTGCACGGTCGAAACGCTCTGAACGCCCGTCTTTGTGCTCGTCAGCTGAGCCGTCGCAGTGGTTTTGGACGCCTTCGCATTGTTGACGAGGACGTTTGTTACCACGGCAGCCGCAAGCAAAAGACAGATGCCTGCCACGGTGAACACCCGCGTGTTCAAATACTTTTTGTACTTCTCCGGAATGTGATGTTTCATTCTTGTTGATCCTCCTCGTTATTCTGTTTCATTGTATGCATCAACCGTCATTTCAAACACTTCGATATGCGAAAGCGGAACGCCGGTTGCCGCCCGTACTGCATTTTGCAGATCGCGCCGTACCGAAAGCTGCGCCGCCCCTTCAGCAACAACGATCACACCTCGCACCACCGGCTCCTTTTCCACCAGGATGATCGGGGTCTGTCCGTCTCCGCCTTTTACGGTAGCCGGCTCGGTGACCGTACTGGTGCTGCGCTGCGTTGTGCTGTCCGTTCCGGTGATCGCATCACGTACGTCTTCATCCGATTTGACCGACATGGCCGTAACGATCTCCCCGGTTGTTTCATAGGTAACGAGCACCTCTACACGCCCTGCGCCTCGAATTTGTGAGAGCACTTTTACAAGACGCTTTTCAAGGGTATCCCCGGACGTCGATTCACCGATTGCGGCAACATCCGTCGGCCCTGCACGGGATTCACACCGCAACCGGTCCGTTCCCGCAAAATAGAAACCGACCGCAAGCAGAATCAGGATTCCGTAGAGGCCGAATCGCACAAACGAACGGCTTTGGAGCTGTTTCCAAAGATCCGCAACCGATTTCCGTATGGATCTCTCCTTTTGCATCCTATCCTCCTAATTCGGAAAGTATGACAGTAAACAGCAAAATCAGTTCCGATAAATAGCAAATGCCTGCAGCCGCACGAACGGTTGGAAACAATCCATCCTTCGGAAGCGTCGCTTCCGTCAAGGAGGTAACTACCGTCAGTCCGATCAGCCGCTCAACGCTCATCTTGATGATCTCGTTCATATGTTCCACATTCCCATCATCCATCCGATCAATCCGAATACCATCAGGACCGCCGTAACTGCTGAGGAAAGGGCGATGCCCATCCCGGTAGCAGCGCTCTGAAGGGTTCTTCCGTATTCCTGCTGTCCGAGCGGAGCAACGAGCGCCGCCGCAATCTTCAGCAGAACGACTTCCAATGCAAATTTGACGAGCGGCCGAAACAGCAGAAAGCCCAATGCCAGAATGCCCGTGATTCCGATTCCGGATCGAACCGAAAGCACGCACTGCCAGATCGTATCCATCGAATCCGACGCCAACCCGCCGACCTGCGGCAACGCACCGGCGGCAAGCTTTGCAGAGCGAAACAGCAACGAATCGGCGTGTGCCGCAACGGTTCCGCGAACCGCCGTCAAGCTAAGATAGCCTGCGGAACCGATGCGAAGGATCCACCTTGCACCGCGATGGCAGAGCGAGCCGATCGGCGCAAGACGATCCTCTCCGAAACAATTCAGAATCTGAAAGACGCATCCGATCAGGGCCAGCGGAAAAACAATGCCGGACGCGAGGGCTAAGATGCCCTGCGAAACGACCGCAATTCCGCTTCCGAGCTGTGCCGCGCTCGCCGAACAGTCAAACAGCCAGAAAATCCCGAGAAGAAACGGAAGCATCGTTTCGGTCAGCGAACAAAGATGCCGAAGAAAGCTTGCGCACTCCTGTAACTGCGGAATCAGAAAGCCGAGAACCAAGGTCCCTCCAAGCAGCTGCAGAACCGTTTCCGGAATCCCCGAAAGAACGGATGATCCCGCTCCCGTAATCAAAGCAGCAACCACGGCATACCCCAAAAGGAGCAGGAACCCTCCGAGAAGGCCGGAAAGTTCCTCCCGCACAGTCACTTTCAGAGATGATCCGATCCGATCCTGATCCGGATCGAAGGCGCCTTTTTGAAGCGCTTCCGTCAGAAAATCGGAGGGAACGAACGCGATGTATGGATCCTGACTTACATACCATTGATCCCATTCCGAAAGATCCAGTTGGCTGATGATCCAACGGATATCTTCCTGCGGTTCGCTCTCTTGGGCGCACAGCGCTCCGATCGGAAGCAGCAACGAGATTGCAAGCAGGAGCGCTCTTCTCATGAGGCTGCTCCGTTCATCAGCCCAATGCCCACTTCCAAAACCGCTGTGATTGCAGGAAGCGCGCAGCTTAGGATCGCAATCCTCCCGCCGAGTTCCAATGCTGCCGCCGTTGCCGATTGACCGTTGTCGCGGCATAGATTTGCGCCGAACGACGACAGGTACGCCACTCCGACCATCTTAAGCAAGGTTGCTCCGTAAGCATCCGAGATGCCGAAGCGCGTGCCGAGCGCACGAATGGTGTCGGAAAGGCCCAAGGCGTCCGTCAAAACGGATCCAAGCAGGATGACACACGTCAGAACCAGCGCAGCAAACGCGTACTCCGGTCGAATGGTTCGCAAAATCATGCAAAGGCCTGTGCCGATCAGGGCGATGACAAACAGCTTTTCCATACTCAGGAGAGAGAGAATGTCGAACGGATCGTTTCGAACAATTGTGAAAGCATGGATACCATCAGCATTGTTGCTATCAGCAGGCCAACCACCGCCGCCACCGTTGCGACCTCCTCCCGCCCGTTTTGTTTGAGCAGTTGAACAATGACAGCGGCAAGGATTCCGATTCCGGCAACCTTGAACAGCATCTCGATTCCCATCGAGCGGGCCCTCACCAAAGCAGAACAGCCAATGCCGTTCCGCATACCGCGCCGATCGCCCGATACAATTTCGCCTGTCCGGATAACTGTTGACCGTTCTCCAATGCAGTGTCCAATTCAGAAAGATACACATGCGCCGCGCTCTCAATTTCCGTCATGTTCCCGTCCATAAGCAATGTCAAAAATTCCGTGAGCCGTTCTCGCTCCGCTTCGGAAAGCGTTCGGAGCCGCATCGATCCCGTTTCCTCCTGCAAGGCTGCCCGTATTGCTCCGTCCGGCATCTTTTGGGCGATCGTTTTCAGGGAAGTCTTCCGCGTTCGGATTTCCGAAAGCAGCATCCGAAGGTCTTTTCGCATATCGCGCAGGGTACGGATCCGCAGCTCCAACTTTGCCGCCTTCCAAAACCCCGCGCCAACGGAGAGCAGGAACAGCATTCCGATTCCAAGATACTTCATTTTGGTTCCTCCCGTTGATACAATATGGTTCCATCCGCATCATAGACCGTCTGCACCGCTCCGACCGGACGATCGGACAGCAAGACGATTCTGGAGAACACCCGATCGCTCAGCAGCGGTGAGAGCGCTTTTCTCATCAACAGTTCCCGGAAACTTCCGGTATGCGCAGTCGTCAGAACGGTGACGCCGCAGCCGCGTGCCCGAAGAATTGCCGCCGCGTCGGCATCGGTATTCAGCTCGTCGGTCGCGATCACCTGTGGAGACATCGCCGCAAGCATCCGCTCAAGCGCTTCCGCTTTCGGAATGCCGGAAACAACATCCGTTCGGGTTCCGAGATCAAACGCAAAACGACCGTTGCTGAATCCGCTGAGTTCGAATCGCTCATCCGCGACGCATACGCGCTGCGGTGTGCAGCCGTTCAGCCCATCCGATACGATGCGGATCAAATCACGAAGTACCGTCGTTTTTCCACAATTCGGCGGTGAAATCAGCAGGGTCGAAAGCAGTTTCCCCCGCTCCAATACATAGGAAAGAGTGGGAATCGCGGCGCCGATTTGTTCCCGAACGATTCGGATGCAAAAGCCGTTGACTGAAGTAAACCGCGTCACACGTTCCGCATCGGTCACCGCTCTGCCGGCAATTCCGACGCGATATCCGCCGGAAAGCGTTATGAATCCGTTGGACAGTTCCTGTTCCCATGCATAAACGGATCGATCGCAGAATACCGATAAGAGATTGGCACACTCCTCCTGCGTCATCATCGGCAATCCTCCCGGCGCATACACCAATCGGTCCCGATCCTCTAAAACAAGCTGCATCGGCTTTCCTTCCCGCAGCCGAATCTCCAGAATCCGATCCTGGTCAGGGATCACATGCAGCACCTTCTGAACCGACTGCGGCAGCAGCGGGATCAATTCTTCTTTCCATCGTTCCATGCTCGTCCTCCGTTCTGTCCTACTGTATGCGTACGGAAAACCATATATGCACATAAAAAAACGGAGCTCGGCAGGAATTCCTGTCAAAGCTCCGCAGGATACAGATCGTTTTACAGCAACGTTCGGAAGCTCATTCCCGTGGTCCGTTCACAGGCAGGCTTTGCTCTTTGCACAACCGAAGCAATCAGGTCCTTCGCTTCTTTCTTCGACTCGATTGTCAGGTACACCGTATAGAAATCAAGATCCGGAAGTCGCTTATCCGCAGCATCGTACAGGATGCTGTTGAGCATGGTGGAATACGTTCGCGCATGGCAAACGATCGGAAACGTTCTTCCGGTTCGATCTGTAATGGCTGGGTGCCCGTTGCAGGAACCGCATCCCTTTTCGGTGCGTGCCGGGCACGAGCGAAATTGCATCAGCGGAAGCCTTCCCGCAAGGATGCAGCCTAACGATGCCTCGTCCGGGAACTCCCGCATTTTTGCAAACGGAAGTTCAAACGAAAGTGTCTGGTCCGTTACGCCGAGCGCACGATATGCGTTCTCTGCCATCTGATTTGTCACATTCAGTCCGTACCCGCCATGTACGCGCATCCCCGCTTCCCGGGCGAGCCGAATCATGCCGATATTGCCGGCGACGGCATCGGAGACGCCTTTCGCACGCAAGGCAGAAAGCGTGTTCAAAAGCTTTCCTTCCTCTTCCGGATAGCAAAGATCCGGCAATTCGCAAAAAACGTTCTCCGAAATCCACTCCGGATGTTCGGACAGAACGTTTACCGGAAGGGAACAGGTTTCGATCGATTCGTCAAGGAAAAACTGTTCGGCGTCGGCAAACCGCACAAAGAGCTTTGCTTGCCGTGGTCTGCGCGCTTTGCCCGTCGGAACAGCAGGCGCAGGAAAACATTCTCGCTTTGGCGCCCTTTCCCGTTCTCGCAGCAATGCATCCAGCGCATGCCTGCGAAGTGCGTTGAGTTCGGAAGACGGCACGGTCAGGCCGGGATCCATCTTGCATGTAAAGCTGCGCAACTGAAACGGCGTTCCTCCGGTTTTGGCGATGCTGCGTTCCAGATACGGCTTGGTCGCTGCGACGGTCTGTGCCGTTTGCGGAACAGCGCCGGATACCGCCGCTGTATGTTCTCCGTCGGTCACTTGAAGCGAAACAGGTCGGTCCAAAGCGACTTCCATCGACGCGTCGAACGGCACGGAGAGACGTTCGATCCGATAGTAATTTCGGAAGGAAGACAGCACCGATTTGGATTGTTCGGCGTCTTCCCGGGTACGCACGCCAAACATCGAATGATTGCGTTTGCCGGTGTAATACCCGTCGGTAAACCCGCTTCGGGAGAAAACCGCTTTGAGGGAATCCATCTCATACGGCTCCCCGTCCCGTGCGCAACGCGCGGCATGCACCGCCGCGGCAACATACTCCGGGCGTTTCATTCTTCCCTCAATCTTACAGGATGCAACGCCGATTTCGGCCAATTCCCTTAAGTAGGAAAGATGCGACATATCCTTTAAAGAAAGACAGTTTTGTGCGCCGTTGCAAGCAAACGGAAGGCGGCATGGTTGTGCACACGTTCCGCGATTGCCGCTTCGTTCTCCGAGGCTTGCGGACAGATAGCACATCCCGGAGGCACTCATGCACAGCGCGCCATGAACAAAAACCTCAAGTTCGGCATGCGTGCGTTCCCGAATCATTCGGATTTCCCTTCCGCTCAGCTCCCTCGCCAGAACAACCCGGGAGAACCCCATATCTTCAAGCTGCAGAACGCCGCTGACATTGTGCACTGCCATTTGGGTGGACGCGTGACGTTCCAAAGAAGGACAGATGGTTTTTGCCAATTCATTTACAGCGAGATCCTGCAAGATGATTCCATCGGCTCCGCTGTCCGCAATCCGTTCCAATGTGTGTGCCGCATCCTGCAGCTCCTCATCGCGAAGCAGCGTGTTGACCGTAAGATACACGGCAACATTTCGCGCATGACAATAGCGAACCGCCTCGTTCAGCGCTTCGCCTTCAAATTTACCCGCGTTTCTGCGCGCGTTACATTCTCCCGTTCCGAAATAGACTGCGTCCGCTCCGCTGCGGACGGCGGCGATCAACGCCTCTTCGGAGCCTACCGGCGCAAGGATCTCCGGTCGATTTTGCATCATCGATCCCTCCTTCAACAGCATTATAGCCATAATTTTGCCGGATTGCAACGAAAAACAGACTTGTCTTCCGAATCATTTTGATTTAGAATGAAAGCGAAAGCAGGCGAATTCCATCGAATGGCCGAAAAGCCATCCTCCTTACCCGCCCAAGCATCGGATTGGAAACCGTGAAAAAGCAGAGCAGCAAAGCACATTGCAAATCCTTCCTCGTATCATCGACCGGCGCAAAAGTCATCGAACTCGCCGGAATTGTTGTCGTCGTCTTGCTGTTCCTCGTTCTGTTCTTTCTCAATCGTTCGAAATTTGCGGCGCCAGCATCCTCTTCCGAGAAAAGCGCAGTGACAGTCCCCTATGCGCAGCCGTATCACGTGGTTGCGATTTTGACAAATGCCGGATTTCCGTTGGAAGGCACTGCACCAGATTTTACCGATCCGTCCGGTTGGTCCTGTACATCGGAGAGCGATGAAGGCGGAATCGTTATGCTTTCGTTGTCTGCTCCGCTCATGGCCGATCTTCCGGATGACGGATCCTCTTTGACCGTCGCAACGTTCAATGCGCAAAATCAAGCGGTTCGTTCCCGGTTGGAAGCGCTCTTAAAGGATCTGCTGCCCGTGTTCGATGGGAACGCCTCCGATATTTCCCAGATCATGCAAACGATCTCTTCTTCGCTTTCCGCTCAGAAGGCAAAAACGACTTCCTTCGGTCGGTATTCTTTGCAGCTGATTCCGGAGAAGGATCATTTGCTTTTGAATCTGCAGCGCTCTTCCGATAAGAAATAATTGGGAATTTTGCAAATTCATACTTGACAGAACGACTTCTTTTGCCTATAATAAACAAGCACGCCAAAGTAGCTCAGTCGGTAGAGCGACGCACTCGTAATGCGTAGGTCAGGGGTCCGAGTCCCCTCTTTGGCTCCATTCGAGGCGTAGCGCAGTTTGGTAGCGCGTTTGGTTCGGGACCAAAAGGCCGCTGGTTCAAATCCAGTCGCCTCGACCAAGAACAGGCATCTGCTTCAAACAGCAGATGCCTGTTTATTTCTTATCCGGAGGATATCCTATGAAATCCTATACGCGGTGGATTACGGCGACGGCGGTTGGGATCGCGCTCTTTACCGTTTTTTCGTTGGTTCTTCGAATCCCGGTCTTTGCCTCCGGGCACTTCTACATCTGTCTCGGCTATATCGTTATGGGAATCTTCTGTTATTATTACGGAATCCTTTCGGGAACGTTGATCGGCGTGCTCGGCATTCTGTTCTATTGTCTGATTACCAGCTCCCTCGGCGGCATGGTCGGATGGATGCTCGGAAACGCCGTGATTGGTGTATGCGTTGGACTGGTCGGGTCCAAAACCCGCGAAATGAAAAATGAACTCTTGCATCAAGCGCTTTTGATCGGCGTCGGGATTCTATCCACCGCGCTTGGAATGCTTCTTGTAAAATCCGTTTACGAGAGTCTTCTCTCGGGTCTGCCCTTCTCCGTTCGTTTCGTTGCGAACATGACCGGATTCATCACGGATGCGATCGTTCTCTCCGTCAGTTTTCCGTTTGCGTTCAGTTTGCGTAAAGTTCTTCCGAAATGGTTTACCGCGCCCGCATTCAAATTCTGACGCTGTTCCGACAAGAAAGTGCGTGACAAATGGTTCTGACTATTGTATGATATGGATAACATCCGCGGAAAGGAGTATTTTGTATGGAGATGAATGCAATCGCAATCTGGATCAACAATACGTTTGCCGGATTCGATCAATGGATGGCCGTATGGGTGCACAACCTCTACAACTTCGCCGGAGGCTTTTTTACGCCGTTCTTTGAAGGCGTATCTTTCATCGGGCATGACGGCATCCCGTTAATCATCATCGGCGTTGTTCTGACCTTCTTCAAAAAGACACGGAAGTACGGAACCGCTATGCTGCTCGGTCTTGGGATCGGGGCGCTGATTACGAATCTCGGTTTGAAAATTTTTGTTGCCCGTCCCCGTCCCTATTCGGAGGAAACGAAGAATTTCTTTCAAACAGATTTGTATCAGAAGCTGTGGATGACCGTGGGGCAGAACATGGAAAAGGATAAGAGCTTCCCATCCGGACACACCACCGCGGCATTTGCCAGCATGGTAGCGATCTTTCTCACCGGGAACAAAAAGGTCAGTTGGATTGTTCTGCTATTTGCCGTTCTGATGGCCATCGCTCGGATTTACCTGGTCGTGCACTTCGCTTCCGATGTGCTTGCCGGCATGCTGGTCGGAATTCTCGGAGGCGTCCTCGGCGCATTCCTTGCGAAAAAAATCCCCGCGCAGTACTATGCGTTCGAATGGCCGTTTTTCCGAAAGAAAGCTTCCGCATAAACCGGCTGTTTATTATTCAGAAAGAAAAAAATTAAGAGTGCCTTTCCGATCGGAAAAGCACTCTTTTGATGTCTAAAAGATCAGTCCTCGCGCTCCGCTTTGAAGTTAGCGAACAAATCCGCCAGAGAAGTGGTGGTCTGCTGCACGGGCGGGAGTTCATAATCGCCATCCTCACTGCGGCGGCGGCGATCCGGGCGAGAGCTCTGGCGCTCGCTGTTCTCCTGCGAGCGGCGCTCCTGACGCTCCTGACGCTCCTTGTTCTGCTGCTCACGCTGCGCCTTGCGCTCCTGATAGAGACGCTCACGCTCTGCCTTTTCCGCTGCAAGCTGCTCTGCAATCTCGGGGTTCTCCTCGAGAATCGCTTCCTTGCGGCTCAGGCTGATGCGCTTTGCTTCCACGTTGACTTCAAGGACTTTGCAGCGAACGATATCGCCGACCTTCAGCTCATCTTCCACCTTCTCAACGCGCTTGACAGCAACCTGAGAGATGTGGATGAGGCCATCGATCGTCGGCTCCAGTGCGACGAACGCACCGAACGGAACGATACGGACAACCTTGCCCTCAACGATGGAACCGATCGGATACTTTTCAGCCGCCTTGGTCCAAGGCTTCGGCTGCAGCTGCTTATAGCCGAGAGAGACGCGCTCCTTCTCCTTATCGACGTTCAGAATCAGAACTTCGATTTCCTGACCGATGGACAATGCATCGGACGGATGCTTCACTCTGCCCCAAGCGCAGTCGGTAACATGAACGAGACCATCGATCCCGCCGATGTCCACAAACGCGCCGAAGTCCGTGATGCGGCGAACAACGCCCTTCACCTTCTCACCGACAACAAGAGCATCCCACTTGGCTGCCTTCTCGGCCGCTGCTTCATCCAGCAGCACCTGCTTTGCGGAAGCAACCATGCGCTTTCTCTGCTTGTCTACTTCGAGCACTTTGACTTTAAACGTCTTACCGACGTAGCCGTCAAGCTTCTCAACATATTTGGTCGAAATGTGCGAAGCGGGAACAAACGCGCGGACACCCTGAATATCGGTGACCAGACCGCCTTTGACGACTTCCTTGCCGACGGCCTCGAAGACCTTGCCGACAGATTCCTGCGAAAGCAGTTCATCCCACAGCTTCTTGCCTTCGACGTTCTTGCGAGAAAGCAGAACGTTGCCTTCCCCGTCGTTGACCTTCATGACCTCGACATCAATGCTGTCGCCCTCTTTGACCACATCCTCCGGACGTACTTCGGGATCGGTCGAAAACTCGGCCTTGGGGACTACGCCATCGGACTTGTAGCCGATGTTGACGAAAACTTCGCCATCAACGACTTGCAGCACCGTTCCGGTGATAAACTGGCCGGGACGAATACGCTTAACGGTCTTCTCAAAGGCTTGTTCAAAATTATCGGCGGCTTCTTCCGTTTCGGATTCTTCTGCAGCTTTTTCCGCAACAACGGGTTCTTCTGCAACAGCTTCCTCCGCTTTTTCCGCTTCGACAGCAACGGTCTCTGCCACGGTCTCAACCGCGACGGGTTCAGTGGTTTCGGCGACAACCTCAGCGGGAGCTTCCGCTTCGATGGTTTCAATCGTCTTCTCGAGTTCGCTCATTCGTGAATATACCTCCCTAATCGTTGCAATCGGAGTCGATGCTCCTGCAACAAGTCCTATTATATCATCGTGTTGAAATTTTTCAAGAGGAATTTTGGAGTTTTTCCCGATGATTTCAGCATTTTTGCAATGTTTCCGGCATAAATCATACAATGCGCGCGTGTTCGCACTGCTCATAGAACCGAGTACAAACATCTTTGTACACTGTTTGGAAAGTGCAACCGCTTCTTCCTGGCGAAGCCGCGTCGTGTCACAGATCGTATTGTGAACATGCAGCGTCGGTATCCTTTTCTGCAATGCGTCCCGGATTGCTTCAAACACCTCGGATTTCTGCGTCGTCTGGGATACGAGCGTTGCCGCTTGATCGGCTTTTTCCGTTTGGGCCGCTTCCGGTGTTTCCAGTACGCGAACGTTTTCACCCGCACTTCCGACGATTCCGATCACTTCCGGATGATCCGCTTTTCCGGCAATCAAAATGCGTTCTCCATTTGCTGCCGCACGCTCCACGATGCGATGAATCCGCATGACAAACGGACATGTGGCGTCGATCACCCGAACGCCTTTCTTCTCACATTCCCGATACAAGGCAGGCGGTGCGCCGTGGGCGCGAATCACGAGCGTATCTCCGGCATGCAGCGCGGAAACATCCTCAATCGGAACTACGCCTTCCCTTCTCAACTGCTCCACAACGTCCTCATTGTGGATGATATTCCCATACGAATAAACGACGCCATTAAGCGCCGCTTTTTGGGCAAGATCCACCGCGCGCTGCACGCCGAAGCAGAATCCGCTGTGTTCTCCCACCAAAACCTTCATCAGAGTGTTTCCGCCTGTTCTTTGAGCGTCATCATGGCATCCATCAGTCGGATATTCAAAGCGTCAACCGCTTTCCGGCCGGGGCACTGTGCTTTCACTTCCGACGGAATGATCGGATCGCCTACTGCTGCGCGGATCCGGCTTCCAAGCTTCCATGCGCCGGGCATAACATAAATGGGAACGATCGGCGCGTCTGCACGCAGCGCAATGAACGCGCAGCCCTTATCAAATTCATCCATCGTTACGCCGTCGGCGCAGCGATGCCCCTCCGGGAAAATGCCGAATGCTTTTCCTTCTTCGAGCAAGGAGATGGCTTTCTTCAGCGCTTTCCGATCCGCCGAATACTGCTGTACGGGGAAGGAAAGCAGCTGCCGAAACAGCCATCTTCCGAACGGCTTTTCCGAAAGTGTTGATTTTGCCATGAAGTGCACGCAGCGATTGCTTAAGATACCGACAGCAATCGGGTCGCCGAGCACCATATGATTCGAAATATAGATCACCTTTCCCTTCTGGAACATCGCCTTCCGATTGATGACCTTGGGACGGAACAGCAGCATCAGAATGGGTTTGATCAAGATATAACCGATGACATACAACATATTATTCGTGCACCTCCGAAAGCAATGCTTCCACCGCTTGTTCGATCGAGAGAGCGGTCGTGTCGATCAGAATCGTGTCTTCCTTGCAAACAAGCGGCATATAAGCGCGTTCGCTGTCTTGCTTATCTCTTTGGACGATATCCGCAAGAATCGTCTCATATTCGGCGGGCTGTCCCTGTTCCGTAAGCTGCTTGTATCGCCGGTTGGCTCGTTCCTCGGCGGATGCCGTAATGAAGAACTTATGCGGCGTATCCGAAAGAACGTTTGTGCAGATGTCCCGCCCGTCCATAATCACAGCACGGCTATGGGCCACTTCCCGCTGCAGCTCCGTCAATCGATCCCGAACCTCCGGAACCATGCTGACCAGCGAAGCGCCCTGGGAAATCTCCTCCGTACGGAGAAACGGCGTGACATCTTCCCCATCCGAAAACATATGCTGTTCACCCGTATCCGTATACCGGACTTCCATCTGCATCTTCGGAAGATACGCACGTACCGCATCCCAATCGTTCACATCAACGTCATGTCGCTTGCACGCTACCGCAAGCGCGCGATACATTGCACCGGTATCCAGATACGGAATACCGAGCCGCTTTGCCGCTATTTTGGCGACGGTACTCTTGCCTGCCCCTGCCGGGCCGTCAATCGCAATACTGTATTTCATAGTTCACTCCCGATACTGCTTCCCGCAAGTGCGCCGGTCGCCCATGCGATCTGCAAATTGAATCCGCCCGTAAAGGCGTCCACATCGAGCATTTCGCCCGCAAAATACAACTGTTTGATCTTCTTGGACTCCATTGTGGAAGGATTGACTTCCTTTACATCGACACCGCCGCGCGTAACAATCGCTTCGGCGATCGGTCTTGCTCGCTTCACATGCAGCGGGAGACCTTTGAGCGTATCCGCAAGCGTATGCCGCTGCGCTTTGGAAAACTGTGCTACAGGAAGGTTCCCGTCGAGCCCCGCCTGTTCCAACACCACACCAAGCAATCGCTGCGGCAAAAGCCCGTATAATGCGCCGCTCAGGGTTTTACGCGCATTGGCGGAAAGATCGCGCAACAATCGAACATCCAGCTGTTCCCAAGACAATCCGGGCTTCAGGTCAATCCGCATCAGGACGTCCTCCGGATGATCGGCGATCAAGGACGAACAGGAAAGAACCAGAGGCCCGCTGACACCGAAATGCGTAAACAGCATCTCTCCCAATTCGGAGAAGACCTCTTTCTTTCCTCGGTATGCCGTCAGCACAACATTCTTCAGTGTCAATCCGGACAGCTCGCCGCACCACATCTCCTCCGTTTCCAACGGAACCAAAGCCGGATGCAACTCGGTTATCGTATGTCCGACGCTCTGCGCAAACCGCAGTCCGTCCCCTGTACTTCCCGTTGACGGGTAGGACAGGCCGCCCGTCGCCAAAACCACCGCGTCGAACGGCTCAACGGTCTGCCGAATTTTTACGCCGGTCACCGTTCCGTTCGCGGTAAGCACACCGGAAACCTTTGTATTCAGACGTACCGTCACACCGGCTTGTCGAACGGTTTTTTCCAACGCTTTTAAAACGTCACTCGATTTATCGGATGTCGGAAAAACGCGCTGTCCTCGTTCCACTTTCGTCGGCACTCCTGCACTCTCCACCAAGGAAACGATCGCACCGGAGTCAAAGTTTGCATAGGCGCTGTATAAAAAGCGCGGGTTGCGAACGACGTTGCGGAAGAACCCATCCCGATCGCAGGCGTTGGTCAGGTTGCACCGGCCTTTCCCTGTGATGAACAGTTTCTTCCCGAGCTTCTCGTTCTGTTCAAACAACGTTACGGTATGCCCATTTTGAGCAGCTTTGATCGCCGCAAGCTGTCCGGCTGCGCCGCCGCCGATGATTGCTACCCGCATGGATATCGTTCCGTTCCTTTCCCGAAAATTCAACAACTATACCATACCAAAATTCGTGTCGTTTTGCAAGAGGCATTTCATTTCCCCGAATAGGCATTGCAACCATGCAAAATAATAAGAGGGCTGCGCACAACAGCCCTCCCAAAGGCGAGAGGATTACTCCTCGTCGTCTTCCTCGTCATCCTCATCGTCATCGACCGAAGCAAAGGAGAACAATCTTGCCAGACCGCCCTTCTTCTTGGGCTTCGGCTCGTCCTCTTCTTCGTATTCCTCGTCGTCATCATCGTTGCCTTCGAGCATACGCTTGAACCAGCCCTTCTTTTTGGGCTTGGGTTCATCGTTATATTCATCCTCGTAGTCGTCCTCTTCCTCTTCCTCAACCGGGGCTGCTTTCTTAACAGGCTTTACAGCCTTCTGCGCAGGCTTTGCGGCGGGTTTCGGTTCCGGCTTCGGCTCGGGTTTCGGCGTAACGACCTCTGCGGTAACACGCGGCTGCTTCTCGGGAACCGGACGAACGTCGAGCTCTTCACGGTTCGAGTTGATCAGCTTCATATAGTCATTCAGATAGCGCTGAACATCGGCAAGCAAATCATCCGCGTACGCGCGCGCGCTGTTGCAGATCGCATCGGCATTCTCTTCTGCGGCAGCCTGCAGTTCTTCCGCGCGGCGGCAGGCTTCGGTATATACGGAATTCTCGCTGACCATGGCTTCATACTCAGAAACGGCCTGATGATAAACGTTCTCCGCAGCTTCCTGCGCCTGCTTGCGCAGCGATTCCGCCTCGGTCTCCGCCTGCTCAATCGTTTCCTTCGCCTGTTCACGCGCATCGCGAAGCGTGTTTTCGCGTTCATGAATAATACCGCCCGCGCGACGAATGTCCTCGGGAATCTGCGTTTTCAATTCTTCCAATAAACCGTTGAATTCTTCGAGATCGACGATACGCCGTTCCACCCCATTCGAGAATTTCGGTTTTGGGCTCTCATCCAATAACTGCTCAATCTTGGAGAGAATACTGTAAATCTTCATTGTCTGTACGCCGCTCATTGCCTTGCCAACCTTTCCCGTATAAAATATTCGTTACACTGCGGTACCAACCCCTCAATTGATCCGCCATACTGCCCGATCTCCTTCACATTGCTGCTGCTCAGGAAGGAATGCCCCGGGCTTGCCATAAAACAAACCGTTCGTATGCTCTCCGACAAATGTCTATTCAGAGCATTGATTTGAAACTCATATTCAAAATCCGTAGTGGTTCGAATCCCACGGATGATATAGGACGCACCGACGGACGCTGCGTAGTCGACAAGCAACCCGTCAAATACGCCGCAGCGGACGTTCTCAAGGTGTTCCTCAGAAACGGCTTTGATGATCATTTCCTGCCGTTCCTCCACCGAGAAAACCGGATGCTTTGCGGAATTGTTCAGCACCGCAACATAAATCACATCAAAAAGCCCGACTGCGCTTTTCAAAACATCAAGGTGCCCGATCGTAAACGGATCGAAGCTCCCCGGGTAAACGCCGATTCTCATGCTTTGGATTCCTCCTCCATCAGAACAAATCCGCACTTCCCATACCGTTTTATCGTACGAACCCGCATCAGCCCTTCCACGGGATGCGGCGGCTCAAGCTCCGTCGAAAACTCAATCATGACGGTGCCGCCCGGGCAAATCATCTTGCGGCGAAACAGTTCTTCACAGGCAAGCTGCGCCGTTCCGTCCCGATACGGGGCATCCAAAAACGCAAGATCAAACCGTTCGCCTTCCCGTTCAAGCAGATCCAACGCTGCGCGATAATCGCAATTCAGAACCCGGGAGATCGAGTCGAAGCCCAACCGAGCTGCGTTTTCCCGAATGATCCGCGCACACTCGGTATTCGCATCATTCATCACCACGAACAATGCGCCGCGCGATGCCGCTTCCAGTCCCAGATTGCCGCTGCCGGAAAAAAGATCCAACACGCGGCTGTACGGTACTTTGAACTGCAGTGATCCGAAGACGGCTTCTTTTACGCGATCCAAGGTCGGTCTCGTATCCAGTCCGGCGGGCGTTTCGAGTTTTCTCCCTCGGGCCGCTCCCGCTATGATACGAACCATCCTATACCCCTACATCTTGAATTTCTATCCCATTTTAACACCACCCCTTGAAAATAGCAATACTTTTTTAAACAAATTATGAACTTTTTTCGAGAAAATAATGTCTAAAACGACAGATCTCGTAAAATAGGGGAAAAATGGATACGTCAGCCGGGTGGGAATTGACAATCTGCCGCAATCTGATTATACTGAATGCGTTATCTGAAAGGAATTACGGAGGCTTTTTTATGCTCAGAAGCACCTATGCAATAGTGCATCTGGACGCAATAGACGACAACATTCGTCTTGCTCGTTCCAGGATTCGCCCCGATACAAAACTTCTTGCCGTGATCAAGGCAAACGCATATGGCCATGGACTGGTTGCCGTCGGAACCCATTTGGACAAAAATCCCGATGTTGCAATGTTCGGCGTCGCGCTCTGCGAGGAGGGCGTCTCTCTTCGCGAGCACGGGGTTCAGAAGCCGATCCTGATCCTCGGTGTGACCGACGATGCGCATTTTGACGCGGTCGTTCAAAACGAATTGACCCCTGCTGTGTTTTCTCCGGAGCATGTCTATGCGCTTGCCGCTGCATGCCGCCGAACCGGAAAATCCGCATCGGCGCATCTCAAGATCGATACCGGCATGCACCGAATCGGCGTGATTGACGAACAGATGCTTTCCGATGTGCTTGATGCATTCGATGCATGTCCCATGGTAACGCTTTCCGGCATCTTTACCCATTTTGCCAAGTCCGAAAACGATCCTGCATTCACCGCTCTGCAGGCCGAACGATTTGATCGGGCGGTTGCGCTCACCAAAGCGCGGGGCTATTCCCCGATCGTTCATGCAGCCAACAGCGGTGCGATTCTTGGTCAGACGGATTACTCATACGATATGGTACGACTCGGAATCGCGATGTACGGTTGCCATCCGGACGGCGTTTCCACCCGAGAGAGCGGGTTGAAGCCGGCAATGTCATTGGTAACGCATATTTCCAACCTGAAAAAGCTCCCCGCCGGTGAAGGAATCAGCTACGGGCAAAAGTTCGTGACCGTGCGCGATACCGTCGTGGCTACACTCCCGATCGGATACGGAGACGGTTACAAGCGCTGTCTGACCGGGAAAACGGACGTACTGATCGGCGGAAAACGCTGTCCACAGATCGGAACCATTTGCATGGATCAGCTCATGGTCGATGTTACCGATATGCCGGATGCAGCCATCGGTGATGAAGCGATTCTGCTCGGAACGCAGGGGGATGAGATGATCCTTGCAGACGATCTTGCCGATCTTTGCGGTACGATCAGCTACGAGATCCTGTTGTCCATCTCGGAACGTGTTCCGCGGATCTACCCATAAAATGCCCATCTTTTCATAGAACGAAAAAGCCGCCCCTTAAGGAGCGGCTTATTCATTCGAAACAATTAGTTCAAAGCATCCTTGAGCGCTTTGCCGGCCTTGAAGACGGGCGCCTTAGAAGCGGCGATTTCGATTTCTTCACCGGTCGACGGGTTATGGCCCTTGCGAGCCGCACGCTCTTTTGCTTCAAAAGTGCCGAAGCCGACGAGAGAAACTTTCTCAGAAGCCTTCAGGGTCTCCTCGATGGTCTCCAGAGCCGCGTTGACCGCCTTCTCAGCGTCCTTGCGGGAAAGATTGCTCTTCTCAGCAACTGCAGCGATTAATTCGGTTTTATTCATGTTTGATTCCTCCATGTGAATAATATTTCAAATGATAGTGTTCAAAAAGACGCCTGTCCTTTTAACGAACCTTGTCTATTGTAGCAATCGAAAGGCTGTTCGTCAAGAGTAAATTTCGGATTTTACACGATCGAAGTGTCATGTTTGACCTTCTTCCAATATTCATCCTGCTCGGCAAGCGTCATGTCGGAAAGCTGCTTCCCATTCTCTATCACAAGCCGTTCCATTTTTCCAAACCGATCGATGAACTTGTCGGTCGCGTTATGGAGCAATTGCTCTGCGTCAAAGCCCAACAGCCGGATGACGTTTACTACGGAGAACAGCAGGTCCCCCGCCTCCTCCGAGATGGCTCCGTTCTGCTGCATGGCGTCTCTCAGCTCCTCCGCCTCCTCCGCAATCTTCGGAAAAGCGTCCTCTGCCGTTGCCCAATCGAATCCGACCTTCCGTGCTTTCTTCTGAACTTTGGCAGCGCGCATCAAAGCCGGGAAACGCTTCGGAACTGAGCACATCGCTTCAGTCTGCGTCGTCTGATGACGCTGCGCAGCCTTCAGTGCATCCCAGTTTTTCAACACATCGCCTGTGCTGCTCACCGATACGTTGCCGAACACATGCGGATGGCGGTAAATCAGTTTTTTGACAATTGCGTCCGTCACATCGTCTTCATCAAAGCGGGCCTGTTCTTTCGCGATCGTTGCGTGAAAAACGACCTGCATCAATACGTCGCCCAACTCCTCAATCAAATGATCGTCGTCCGCTTCATCGATCGCATCGCACAGTTCATAGCATTCTTCAATCAGATCCCCTTTGATGCTCTCATGTGTCTGCTCCCGATCCCACGGGCAGCCGTCCGGCGCACGCAGACGGTCCAAGATTGAGCAAAGATCGTTGAACTGATATTTGGCGCGATTAAAGAACGGAACCGGCGGAACGAGCAAAACAGACCCTGCAAAGAAATCATTTCTGCGGTCCAAAAGGTAGAGCGGAAACGATTCGATGCGGTACTGTCCGTCCGGCTGCATGGTTGCCAATGAGACCGACTGTTCATCTGCATAGAACCGTTGCAGATATCCTTTAACTTCCGCAGCGGCGATATACGTATCGATCTCCTGGATGCAAAGCGGAACGGAACAATCCGGCTTGTCCGGCAAGGCGTTCGCCGTACAAAATACGGCGGACTGCAGGGAAGGAAACGCTGCTTTCGCGCAGGAAACGCCCGGCAGCACAACCAGCTCCGTGTCGCTTTGCGCACATGCTTCCTGAATCGCATCCATCTGAGAGAAGCAGCCGTCCCCGGGAACCGCATAGACACAATCCTCTCCGTTGACAAGCCGGTGCGCAATCGCCGCATTCAGCGCATCAAAGTCCTCAGAGGACTCATACAGATCATCCATGGAACAGTAAACCAGGCCTGCTTCCCGAACCGGGTTTGCGGAAGGGTGCCGATCGGTTTGCAGAAACAGTTTGGATGCAGTCAAAATCGTGGTCCACGCCGTTTGTGTAATCGTCTGTGGCGTGGAAAGCGGGGCAATGATCAGTTTGGAAGACATAGAAGCTCCTCAGTTCTTATTGAAAAATCGCATCAATTTGCGTCCGCCCGGAACCAGAGCAAGCTCGTCACGGGAGAACACCTTCAAGGCAAGGATCAGGACAAAGTAGACCACGATGGCGATCAATATTGCAACGACGCATGCGATCGCAGAGAACAGATAACGATGGAGATCGAACAAATAACCGAACGCATGATAGGTGACATAAGCAAAACCGCCCATGATCGCAGAGGCGAAAATCGGCTTTACAAATACATCCCATACGGGAAGCTTTGTTTTCGTAACGACGACCAAGGCAATCGTATCAAGGATGGCAGCGATGCCGTAACAAGACAGGTTGCTGTAAACCGCACCGAAGATATTGATGGACGGAATACTCACGCAAACGAGGTTGACAATGATCTTTGTGATGCCGCCGATCAGCAGGAAATAGACCGGCAACCGTTGTTTTCCGACCCCCTGCAGCGCTCCGGTTGCTGTTTGCGAAATCGAAATGAATACCACCGTAAAAGCGGCAATCCGCATCAGGCTTTCCGCCACGTCCAAAGACTGCGGAAGAATGGATCCGTACAGCAAAAAGATGGCAGGTCTTGCCAGAACCGATAGACCGACGGTGCAGGGAAGCCCGATCGCAATTGCAAGCTTGACGCTCATGGCGGACAGATGCTTTACACCGGAATCGTCGGAACGTGCCATCGCCGTTGCTATCGCCGGAACGACCGCCATAGAAAGCGAAGTAGAAATCCCGGCAGGAAGGTTGATGATCGAGCGGACATAGGTACAAAGGATAACATACAGGCGATCGGCTTCCTTGCCAGGAATCCCCGCACGGACCAAAAGCCGCGTGATCATCGCAGAATCTACGACGTTTGCAATCGGCAGAATCGATGCCCCAAGCGTGATCGGAACGGCGATAGCAAGCAAGGTCCGCAGGATCCCGGTTTCCATTTCCGCTGCCTGCCGATTCTCCGTCGGAATCAGGCGTTTGCGCTCCTTCCGATAGATCGGATAGATAACAGCTACCGCAAGCAGCTCGGAGATCGTCACGCCGAGCAGGATTCCGACGCTGCCCATGGCCGCGCCGATCTCGGAATGCGCATACTGCTTATGAAGAATGGCAGCAAGCGACAGCCCGAACAGCATCTTAAAGACCTGTTCCGCAAGCTGCGAAAGCCCCGTTCCGTTCATTCGCTGCAGTCCCTGCAGATACCCTCGGTACGCGCAAAGGATGGATGTGAAGAACAGCGCGGGGGCAAGCGCTCTCAGCGATGCTGACATTCCCGGATCCCTCGAATCGAGAACGTATGCCGCGATCGGGCCAGAGCCGAAGAACATCAGCGCGGTCGTAACAATGCCGAGCGCAAACAGCATCCAGAACGCCTTTTTGAAGACATTGTCCGCTTCCTCAAATGCGCCGCGCGCCACACGTGCCGCAACCATACGCGAGATGGCAATCGGAATGCCCGAAGAAGAGATGATCAAAAGCCATGAGTAAGTCGGGTAAACCTTCTCATAGAAAAACATCCCTTCCTCGCCCAAAATGCGAATCGCGAACACACGAAACAGCACGCCGAGCAATTTACAGATCAGGCTTGCTGCCGCAAGAATTGCCGCGCCTTTGATGAAGCTTGGTTTTCGTGTTTGTTCCATATGCATGAGTATAGCAGAATCTTTACCGCATTTCAAGCATTTGCGGCAAACGCCAGTGAATTCATCAGAATTCCGATATTCTCCCGATACAGTTGCGGAAGGCTGCTAAGCGGAAGCGGATTAACGCCCCTCCCGGCCTCGATTGTAAAACCCGGGGCATCGAAGGAATCGATGATCCAATCCTTATACCCCGCGTAACTGCTGAACTCGACCGGATCCGCAGGCGTATACCCGCTTACATCCGCAAACGCCGCTACGATTTCCTCCGCTCCTTTTGGCGCGCGTCCGAGATACCTCCAGTAGATCTCTGCGCCCTGCGTATGATAGGCGATTGCCATATAGAATTGTTCCCGTCTTGTCAGATCGGCAAGCGCAACGTTCTCCGGTTCCGTCAGCGGCGCACGCCCGACATAATCGCGCGGGCCGGGTCGCGTAAATCCCTGTGCGAATTTGAGTTCCCTTGCTCTCTCCCAGCCTGCGGGATAGCCGAGATTCAAATCCACCCCGTTGATGTTTGCCTTCCACCCGTTTGGAAACGGGATGCGCGGATAATCGCCCGCAAACCCCATTGCTCGTTGGAACGCCGGATCGTTTGCCTCCAAGTATCCGGTGACCAGATCAACGCCGTCCGGATTGACGAGTGGGTTGAGAACGAGGCGCGTCCGGGAAAACAGATCCCTTGCGTCAAAGCCGAACAGTAGCGTATCATATGCTTCTGCATAGAGATACGCTTCCAGCATCCGAAGTGTCAACGGCGTCGTGATCCATTCGTTCGCGTGATGCGATGCGTTGATCCCGACGGCAACTGTTCCCGTCCCAAACGCAGCTGACGTCAGTTCCCTTCCGAGCACCGACCGCCCGTAAGGTTCAATTCGCAGTTTTGGATAGCGTGCCGCAAGCCCATCGAGTACCAGTCCGCCGAGCAAGGAGCTGTACGGAACGTCCCAGGTCGAAACCGGAAAGGACAGCGGAACGGTGAGCTCGGTCCCGATCGGGATCGCTTCCGGCACGACGGATGGATTTGCAATCCGGATTGCCTCCACATTCGAGGAAAAGCGGTTGGCAATGCTCGTATAGGTATCTCCCTGTCTGACGCGATACAGTCGATATCCGGTCAGATACGGGAACATCCGGGCCCATGTTGTCGGGCCGATGATGCCGTCTGCAGCGATCCCCTGCTCCCGTTGAAACGCAACCGTTGCCGCTTCGGTCCGCGCGCCGAAATACCCATCCAGTATCCCCGGATCCTTTCCTGCACGTCTGAGCGCAAGCTGCGCATATTGAACCGTCAACCCTTCGGAATTCTTTTTCAGTTGTTTCATAGAAACGCCTCCCAATCGATTTCCGAACAGTTTATGACCGAGCCGATAAAAGAATGCCCCGCATCGTAAGATGCGAGGCAGAACGATTTGGACAGGTTAGAGATTACTCGCCCTTTAAGAGACGGTTCGGATAGCCGTAATAGGCCTCGGAATAGCCCCAAGTCAAGCCGTCCGGCATGGTGCGCTGTCCGGCAGAAACGCCGGTGCGCGGATCGCGTCCGTCCCCGTGCAGATTGACTTTATAGCCGAGGAACATCATTGTTGTGGACATGCCGCCGTCCAGATTGTATGCAACCCGACAGCCAAGCGACTGCATCAGGTTCATCAGTTCCGGCATCGTCATGCCATCGCTGTAAGCAGGCTGCCGCCCGTCAACAACCACCGCGATAAAGTGTCCCGGTTCAACCATCCCGATCGCCGTTCGCGGATTGTTCATCGTGCGCTGTTTTTTGGACGTTTCCACAAGCTCGCCGTTGTTGATCATGGTCGGGCCGAACGAGAACGTGTTCTGCGCTCCGCTTTCCAGCAGATCTCGCGCAGAGATGCTTCCGGCTGTTGCAATGTGCATCGACAGCGTCTTGGAATCCAACACCAGACTGTCGTACCTTTTGGATTCGCGGAAAACGTATCCGTCTCGAATCAAAATTCCCTTGATCTCCGGATCGCTTTGAATCAGGTTATCTCCCGTGATCCAGAGTACGCATTTGGCATTGTCGGACATTGTCTGCGCCGAGACAAGATCTTTCCCATTGTGTTTGAAGGATCCGAAGGTCGGGCGGAAGCTGTCCACATCCCGCTCGTAAATATCCGCCACATAGTAGACGCACGGATACTCTCGGTTGCTATGTGTGACTGTCGTCTTATGACGCTGAATTTCGATGGCAAGGATATCGCTTCGATACAGGTACGTTCCCGTTTCAAAATCAACGGTAACCTCCTCTTCCCCGGAGCCATCGTTGACAAAGTGCGCGGTAAAAGCAGGATCCGGGGTCGGTGCGGCGGATTCAATCGTTTTGGGCTGTGCAGTTGAATCCGGCGTCGGTTCCACGGTCGGAGTTGCAGTCGGCGCTTCGGTCGGAGTTGCGGTCGGTGTCCCGGTTGGCTCTGCAGTCGGTGCTGTCGTTGGTCCCTCGGTCGGCGCTGTCGTAGGACTCGTCTCCACCGCCTTAGCGCCGCAAGAGAACAGACCGTTTCTGGGTGCTTGCGTTGGCTGCACAGTCGATGCCAGAGGCGCAGCGGTTACTGTGGGCAGCGAAGGCTCAACGGTCGATTGTTCCGAAGCCGCAGGGCCCGAAGAAACCGCGTCCGCTGTCGGAACGGGCGTTTCCGTCGGAACGGCAGTCGGAACAGGGGTCGGCGTCGGTACCGCGTAGGAGATCAATTCGGACTGGTCGATCCCTTGCAACAGATCGGTTTCGGATTCATTATTTCCGTTGATTTCCGTAAGCGTGAGCTTGTCCGGCAGAGTTTTCCGATAGACGCCTCGTGAGGTACAGAGCCGGTAGGCATCGGAAGCAACTTCCCGGGCCGTTTTCCCTTCGAACGCAAACAGCGGTGTCGTAAAGGACAGTACGGTTTTGCCTTGAAGATCGGTCTCATACGCTTTCTTTGGATGGTGCGCTGCCGTCTCCAACGCTTCTTTTACAAGAGCATTCGTATAGGTTACCCGTGCATCTTCATGATCCGCTCCCATTGTAACGACGATCTTCGGCTGCATCCGATTCAACAGCGCAACCAATTGATCCACCGGCTTTCCATAGGGAGATGCGCCCCAGCTTTGCTCGATGTCCTTTAATAGATTCCATTCGTTATCCTGCAAAAAAAGCGAGATCGGTTCGCAGTCCATGCCCATTGCTTTTAATGCCAGCCGCGATTCATGAAGGTCATACATTCTCCCATCGGTCATATAGACAACCGCCGCACGGATCGCATGCTCTCCGACATAATACGGAATCAATCCGGACAGCGTCTCCGTTACATAGACAGGGGACGCCAGTATGATCAACAGATCCGCTTCCTCAGGAGCGTTTTTTAAAAAGCCAAAGGAGCGGTCCGGCTCCGTATTCGAAACGAAAAAGGTGGAAAGCGTAAAGGCGCGACTTCCCTTCAGCGCAATCGAACTGCATCCGTTCGGAACAGGATAACGCTGATACAGCGTCTCAGGATAGGCTTCTTTCATCGTGCTCAACGTTTCTCCTGCTCCGTTGAAAAACGTAACCGAACAGTCCTCCGGCGGCGCATAAAACGTCAGATACAGCCATGCATCCCCATCGGAAGGAGTGGGAAGCGTTAAGCGGATTTCCGTATTCGGATCGATCGTGATTCGCGTCATTGGGTCGCTGTCAAGCAGATAAGCGCTCGGTCGATCTCCCGGAATCGTAAATTGCGGGGCCGCAGAATCTTCTGCCGATACGCTCGGTACAACCGAAACTATCAGCAAAAACGCCAGAAGAAATACAATCGCTTTTTTCATCATACGAATCCTCGGTGATATAGGATGGAAATACTTCTTTCAAAATTTGTTTTATTGTATCATTTCGGAATGGATCGGTCAAGCCGGATTCCCGCAGAACGGAATGAAAGACAAAATCTTTACGATTTATGATTTTTCGATATACAGAAACCGCTCTGTTGTGATTCTGCAGGGAAATCGCGTATAATTCCAACGCAACAACGGCACTGACGGCATAGCTCAGGTAATAACCGGGCGACCGAAACAGATGCGGAATCCGCGTCCATGTCCATGCGGTAAACCCGTCCGCCTCAAGCCCGTACGATTTTACAAGGGAATCGAACTCCGCGCCAAGCCGTTCCGCGGTCAGATCCTCTGCCGTATACGCAAACCGTTCAAAAGCGTCCATCACGCAGCCGGAAATGACGGCATACAGCGCATTGCTCAGTTGTACGCTTCGCGCTTCATCCGCACGATTCCCGAACAATTGATCGTAATATGGAATTGCAAGAAGTTCCAACCCCTGTGAATCAACCTCAGCAAGATCGAGCGTTCCACCCGCCGCATCCTGTTCCGAGCGGAAATAGTACCCCGCGTAATGCCCGAATTCATGCAGGAGGGTCGTCGGCATTTCGCAGGATTCGTCCCAATTGAGATACAGAAACGGTGCTCCATACGATGCAAAGTAGGTTGTATAGTTCCCCGGGAGCTTATCGGGCCGCAGCGTATCATCATAGTATCGGTAGGTGAGCATGTATTCCCACGGCTCCGAAAACGCAGGGTCGATCAGCTTTAAAACCGCACCTACGGGAGCAAAAACCTGCTCCTTTGAATACCGATCGGACAAGCGCAATACTTCCCGATCCACCGCTGCGTCGCTACGAACGGTGCGATAGATTGGTACCGCGTCGTTCAAGACCGCTTTGGAAAACGCGTCCGCTTCACGCGGTGTATAGTCACGCCCATACGCGGCATAACGATAGGCACAGTAATCGGGATATCCGAGCTGAGCGGCGATTTCCTTTCGTATGGCAACGAGTTTGAGAAACAACTCGCTCGCGCATTTTGAGAATTCTTCCGTGTAGACCCGATAAATCGCGTACCATTCCGAGAACGGAAGCGCAGCGTCCTGAATCAAGGCGTTCTCCGTCCATGCAACTCCGTTCACCGTAACCGAGAAGTCCGTCTGCATCCGATCGTACTCATCCATGAGGGTTCGTTCCTGTTCCATCAGCGGCGCAACTTCCGGCGCATACAGGCTTGCTGCAACTTTCAGCCGCTCCACAACCTGCGGAGAATAGTCGTTTTTCAGTTCTTTCCGTTCGGAGAGCTGCAGTGCAATCGCGTTCAGGGAAGCATAGAGCATATCGATTTTGGCATTCAGACGATCGGATCGTTCCCCCCAAACCGGATTCTTCGTGTCCAGACAATGCCGCACATAGGCATACTGCGCCATCGTTTCCATAGCCGAAAGCTCGGCATAGAGCGACTCCAATTCGGATTGCAGCCCTTTTGCCGCTTCCCCGCTATTTACCCGTTCCTTCAGGCGAGCAATCTCCTCCGTCAACCGTTCTGTATCCGGCATTTGGAACGCTATTTCATCAAATGGAATGGCAGCATGGAATGCCGGAATCGGAATAGACCTTCCGAGATACGCATAAGTATTTTTAATCGCGGTATCCCAATAGGAGCTGCATGCCGCCGCGCAGAGTGTTAGAAAAGAGATGCCGATGCAAAGAATTCGACGCAATGATTTTTCCTCCTAAGAATTTTCGGTTATCGGTTGTCAATTCTGCAAAAAGATGGTATATTGTACGGCGAACGGAGGTAGTTTTATGAACATTGTTGTCTTGGCAGGCGGTCTTTCGCCCGAACGCGATGTTTCTTTTTCCAGCGGCACCATGGCCACCAATGCGTTGTTGGCGCTCGGTCACCGCGCGGTCATGGTGGATTTGTTTCTCGGCTTGCCCGAATGGGACGGAACCGACGCCGTTTTTCGCAACGCGAAACCGCTTGAACCGTTTCGCATCGGCAGCAGCGAGCCGGATCTGGAGTCCATTCGAACGTCCAGGACCGTCGGATACAATGATTTTATCGGTATCCATGTTCCGGAGCTTTGCAAAAAGGCCGATCTCGTTTATCTTGCCCTGCACGGGGAGGACGGAGAGAACGGTAAACTGCAAGGAATCTTCGATTCTCTCGGCATCCGCTATACAGGCTCCGGCGCAAAGGCTTGTGCCGACGCGATGGATAAATGGGTTTCCAAAGAGCTTTTGGAATCGGCCGGCGTCACGTGTCCCTACGGCGTTCGGATTCAAAAAGGCGATCCGATCGATTATGATTCCCTCCCGATGCCCTGCGTTGTGAAGCCGTGCTGCGGAGGCTCCTCCATCGGGGTTTCGATCGTCCGCGATCGAAAAAGTCTGCCCGCCGCTTTTGAAACGGCGTTTGCCGTTGAACCGGTCATTCTTGTGGAAACGTATATCAAGGGTCGCGAGCTCTCCTGCGCGGTGCTCGGCGATCAGGTGCTTCCGTTGATCGAGATCATTCCCAACGAGGGGTTCTACGACTATAAAAACAAATATCAGGCGGGTTCAACCCGGGAAATTACGCCGGCAGAGGTCGATCCTGAAACGACAAAACGAATTCAGGACGCAACGTTACGCGGCTTTTCGGCGCTTGGACTGTCCATTTACGGACGGCTTGACTTTTTGCTGACCGACACCGGCGAAGCCTTTTGTCTCGAAGCAAATACGCTCCCGGGGCTGACGCCGACTTCTTTGATGCCCCAGGAAGCCGCCGCCGTCGGAATCTCGTACGAACAACTCTGTGCGCGAATCATCGAGCTTTCTTTGGAGAAGTATCATGGCTGATTTTACGGTTCGGGAATTGTTGGAAGCGACTCAGGGAACACTGTATGCCCCTTCCCTGTCGCCCGATTTTGTAATCACCGGCGCCACGATCGATACGCGAACCCTGACCCCCGGCGAATTGTATGTTCCGATTCGGGGCGAGGTATTTGACGGGCATCGCTTTATCCCGCAGGCGATTGAAAAAGGTGCGCCGCTTGTGCTTTCCGAAATCGAAACCGATGTGCCGCACATCCGCGTGCAAAGCTGTGTGCTTGCCTATCAGAACATCGCGAGAATGCATCGGAACCGCTTTTCGATCCCTGTCGTATGCATTACGGGGAGCGTCGGCAAAACGACAACCAAAGACATGGTAAAAACCGTTGTTTCACAGCGCTTCGTTACGCATGCGACCGTCGGAAACCTGAACAATCAGACCGGACTTCCGACAACGGTTTTGGCGCTCAAGCCGGAGCATGAAGTTTCGATTATGGAGCTCGGCACAAATCACTTCGGAGAAATTGACCGAATTGCCCGAGTTGCGCAGCCGACGATCTGCCTCTTTACAAACATTGGCGAAGCGCATATCGAATTTTTCGGTTCGCGGGAAGGCATCTTCCGCGGAAAAACAGAAATGCTCAAGCACGCACGCCCGAATGCAAAGATCGTCGTAAACGGTGACGACGATCTTCTCTGCACCATTCCCGGAGCAATTCGCTACGGTCTGAAGGAATCCTGTGACGTCCGGGCGACTGAGATCGTTTCCGACGGGCTCGAGCATACGACCTTTACCGCCGAATTCTTCGGGCGATCGATGCCTGTGGAGCTGTTCGTTTCGGGCGACTACATGGTACGAAATGCGCTCTCCGCAATCGCAATCGGCGCGCTTCTCGGGATGACCGACGAGGAGATCCAACGCGGTCTTTCCTCGTTCCATCCGACGGCGGGTCGCGCTGATATTCTGCATACGGAACGCTTCACAATCATTGACGGCACATACAACGCGAATCCGACTTCGATGGAAGCGGCATTGAGACTGCTTGCGGATGCCAAAACGCGACGCGTCTGCATTTTCTCCGATATGTTGGAATTGGGCCCGAACGCAGCCGCGTACCATCAGCGAATCGGCGTGCTTGCTGAATCGCTCGGGATAGAACGGATGCTTTGCGTAGGGCAGCTTGCCAAAAACGCCGCGATCGGTCAGAACGCGCTTTGGTTCCCCGATAAGGCAACGCTCCATGAAGCGCTGCCCGATTTGCTGCAGGATGGGGATACCATTCTCGTCAAGGCCTCACAGGGGATGAAGCTGAAGGAGACACTTGCGTTTCTCCTTACGCTTTGAACGGAAGCTTTTTCAATGAACTTTTTTATGCCGACACAACTGATCAGCGGGCATGGCGCCGTTCTCTCCTGCGAAGAACGGATTGCTTCCTTTGGGAAAAAATGTCTTCTGGTAACAAGCGGCACCGCAGCGACGCGCAGCGGTGCGCTTAAAGATGTGACCGAAATTCTCAACCGAAACGGCATTGCATATCAGATATACGACCGCATTCTTCCAAACCCGACCGTCGCTTCCTGCATCGACGCCGGGCAGATCGGTACATCATTCGGTGCGGAATTTGTGATCGGGATCGGCGGCGGTTCCCCATTGGATGCCGCAAAAGTCGTCGCTGTGTCGATCGCCAACCCTTCTGCAACCGAAGCGACATTATATGCGCAGCGATGGGTCAATCCGCCCGTCCCGGTTATCCTTGTCGGGACGACCGCAGGAACCGGAAGCGAAGTAACCCCGACCGCAGTTCTCACCAACGGCGAAAGGCGGAAAGCCAGCATTACCGGGCCGGCACTGTTTGCCGCCCTGTCGATCGGCGATCCGCGGTATACCGAGACGATGTCGCTCAAAGGCTCTGCATCCACAGGCATGGACGCGCTCTGCCATTGTGTGGAAAGCTTTTTGTCCAAAACCGCAACCCCCGTCTCTCGCGGAGCAGCGGTTGAAGGCATCCGGATGCTTGTTCCTCAGCTTGAACGTATTGCGCAAGGGATCATTCCCTCTCCCGAAGAACGAGAGATTCTGTACGATGGTTCGATTCTCGGCGGACTTGCCATCTGCGTGACCGGAACACTTGCCCCGCATTCGTTCGGCTATTTTCTCACGGAGCAATACGACATTCCGCACGGATTTGCCTGCGCATTCTTTTTGCCTGTGCTCTTAGAGCATGTTTCTTCCGTTGATCCTGCGCTTTGTGCCGCTCTTGAGGAGCGAACAGGCATTTTTATAGGCCGGCTTCTTGCTTTGACCGATTCCATTCTGCCGGACTGCCGACTCGAACTGCAGGACGAGCAGATAGCCGCTCTTCTGCCGCGTTGGGATCCGTCCAACAAGAATCTGCGCAAAACGCCCGGTTGCTTCGACGCCGCCGTTACGGAGCGTTTTTTGCGAAGCGTCTTTCACCCGATCTGACTGAATTTCAATTCTGATAGGAGGTTTTTCTATGTCTTTGCGCAATATGACCCTGTACTCCATCTTTGTCCGGAATTTTGGAGGAACTTTCTCCGGCGTTCAACGGGAACTGCCGCGGCTGAAGGAACTCGGCGTCGATATGATCTGGCTGCTCCCGATTCATCCGATCGGAACGGAAAAGCGGAAAGGCTCGCTTGGTTCCCCGTATGCGATTTCGGATTATCGAGCCGTCAACCCGGAATTCGGAACGCTTTCGGATTTTATCGCATTGTGCGACGCCGTGCATCAAAGCGGAATGAAGATCATGATCGACGTGGTGTATCACCATACTTCCCCCGACTCCGTTTTGGTTCGGGAGCATCCGGAATACTTTTATCGAAAACCGGATGGATCATTCGGCAATCATGTCGGCGATTGGACCGACATCATCGATCTTGATTTTGATGTTCCCGAGTTGTGGGACGAGCTGATCGATACGCTTTGCTATTGGGCACAATACGTAGACGGATTCCGTTGCGATGTTGCCCCGCTTGTTCCGCTTGCGTTCTGGAAGGAAGCACGGAAACGTGTAGCTGCGATTCGTCCGGACTGCATCTGGCTTGCGGAATCCGTAGAGCACGGATTCATTCGTTACAATCGCGATCAAGGGCTCGTCGCGCTTTCGGATTCGGAGCTGTATCAGGCGTTCGATATCTGTTACGATTATGATATTTACTCCGATTTTGTTGCCTATACGGAAGGAAAGATTTCGCTGAAAGAGTATCTGGCTGCATTGGAGCGGCAGGAAGCGATTTATCCGGCCGACTATGTTAAGCTTCGATTCACGGAAAACCATGACCGCGTTCGTTCCGCATTTTTATTTCCGAATCCGGTTGTACGTGAAAACTGGTTTGCCTGGACGTTTTTCCAAAAAGGAATGCCGCTGCTTTACAGCGGTCAGGAATGGGCGCCCGTTCGCTGTCCGACGCTCTTCGATCCCGATCCGGTGCTGCGCAACGGTGCGCCGATGCATGAAACACTCTTGAAAAAGCTGATTGCAATCAAAAAGGATGCCCTGTTCTCGGACGGCGTTTATGCCTTCGAAGCTGCCCCGCATGATACTATCGTCTCGTCCTGGACGTTGCCCAATCGCAAAGCGGTCGGCGTATTCTCAATGAAGGGCCAGCCCTCTGTCGTGCATGTACCGTTCGAAGACGGATATTACCGGAATGTTCTTGACGGCAGCCACGTCTCCGTCGACTATGGGATGGTTTCCTGTTCCGGAAAGCCCATGATTCTCATCGTCGGATAATTCGATTCAATCCATCAGAACCGGTTTTTCAACCGGTTCTTACTTTTTGGCAGATTCTGCAATTCTTCCGCATTTTGTTCATAAACAGAACGCAACTCTGTGACATCTGTCTGCTACAATCGAGAAAACGGAAAGGAGGATTTCCTGTATGAAAAGATGAATTTCCTTGCTGCTGATCGGTTTTCTGCTGTGCGGTTGCGTTCCGACGCCGGAAGAAGAATACATCATCAGCAAAGCGGAACCGATCCGGACGGAATCGCCGGGATAAGAGCGTACTGGCAGAATGAGCTGAACGAGGTAAAGAAACGTTATCCGGAGGCGGTCGAGCCGGACTATATCGAAGATTTCACAGTCTTCTCCAAGAGCCGCGACGAATGGACGGAGGGTGTGCTGTTTTCTGCGGAAACAGGCGATGAGATCGGCAGCTTCAGCTTCAGTGCAATTGCCAACAACGGTGATCCGCGCGACAGCGTATGTTCCATGCAGCTTTTTTGAGGACGTGCTCAGAAGTCCGTCTGCGGCGTTTCCGGATCATACCGGTAAGCAGGAGGAATCGATTGCGCTCGGGGAAACGCTTCTCGGCCAACTGGGTCTTTCGGACTTCACGCTAAGCCGCATCGACCGCGATCCCGGCACGGGGCATTTTATGCTGTATTACACGCGTAGTTTTGACGGTCTCCCTTATAGCAGCGCGATCGCCGATACTCCGATCACCGTGATGGACGGACTGAAGCTGTCTCTGCTGTATGAAATGTATTGGCGGGATGAGCAGCTGCAAATTACAACCGGCGATTATGGAATAAAAATCTGTGATTGGATTTCACCCTGTATTCCCAAAGAGGCGGTCCGTTCGGAACAGTCGCTGCCGTTTGAGCGGATACAGGAGCTGTTCCGACGTGACATCGGCTACGTTGCCGATTATGACGCGACGTACGGGGAACGCAGTCTGAAGATAAAAGTTGATGAGATTCAGCTCGGCTATAAGCGCGTTCCGGTCAAGGACCATGTCGGCAGCTACGAGGTTGTTCCGGTCTGGACATTCTCCGGCGCATACGACGTGAACGGGAGCATGACCGCGGGCTACCGCGGCGTCCTGTTGGTTCTGAACGCAATCGACGGAAGCATTGTCGGATAAATGGACTTGAAAGCTTTAGCAGCCCGGTGCTTATGCGCCGGGCTGCTTTCTGTTCTCTCAATTATTGCTTTTTCCCTTGGTTGGCCACTGCCTGCATCTTGGCGGCAATCGCTTCCTGGTCGCCGAGATAATAATGCCGAACCGTGTTGAAGTTCTCATCAAACTCGTAAACGAGCGGAACACCGGTCGGAATATTCACGCCGATGATCTCTTCATTGGAAAGATGATCGAAATACTTAACGAGGGCGCGGAGCGAATTGCCATGCGCGGCGATCACAACGCGTTTTCCGGCAAGCATATCCTTCTTGATCACCTCTTCGAAGTAGGGAACGACGCGCTCGATCGTCGTCTCGAGGCTTTCATGCGCAGGAAGCAGGCTCGGATCCACATCACGATATGCCGCCTGCTTTGCGGCGCTGCGCTCGTCATCCGGTTCGAGTGCCGGGGGTTTCACATCGAACGAACGACGCCAAATTTTGACCTGATCTTCACCGTACTTCGCCGCCGTCTCCGCCTTATTCAGGCCCTGCAGGGCACCGTAATGACGCTCATTGAGCTTCCAGCTCTTGACGACCGGTAGCCATGCACGATCCATCTCGTCCAAAGCAAACTGCAGCGTATGGATGGCACGCTTCAGATACGAGGTGTAGCAAACATCGAAGTCGTAGCCTTCTTCCTTCAGCACGACACCCGCCTGCTTTGCTTCCTGCATACCCTTTTCGCTCAGTTCCACATCCGTCCAACCCGTGAACAGATTGAGTTTGTTCCATTCGCTTTCGCCATGGCGCAGCAAAACCAGTTTCATAGTATTCCTCCTGATTGCCCCCACCGGGACATTATTTTTTCGTTCTTATTGTATCGTAATCCGTTTTGAATTGCAATAAGGAATTATGCGGCTGTGTTAGACATTGAAGAAGAATTCAACAATATCTCCGTCCTGCATAACGTATTCCTTGCCTTCGGAACGGATCAACCCCTTCTCTTTGCAAGCTGTCATAGTGCCGACTTTCATCAGCGTTTCATACGGAACAACTGCCGCGCGAATAAAACCGCGTTCAAAGTCCGAATGAATCTTTCCGGCTGCCTGCGGGGCTTTGGTGCCGTCCGTAATGGTCCATGCGCGGACTTCCTTCGGCCCTGCGGTCAGAAAGCTGATCAAGCCGAGCAGCGAATAGCAGGCCTGTACCAGTTGGTCAAGGCCGGATTGATCGATGCCCATCTCCTCAAGGAACGCCTTCTTCTCGTCCGGGTCGAGTTCGGAGATCTCTTCCTCAATTTTGGCGCAGATCGTGAGCGCCTTTGCGCCCTCCTTCGCGGCGACCTGATAGAGTGCCTGAACATATTGATTCGGTTCCCCGCCGAGATCGTCCTCCGAGATGTTCGCAACGTAAATGACCGGCTTCGAGGTCAGCAGAAACAGTGTTTGAATGATCTCCGTTTCCTCTTTGTCCGCCGCGAACGTGCGAACGGGCTGTCCGCTCTCCAGATGCGCATAGATGCGTTTCAAAAGGTCAATTTCAAGCAGCAGGGATTTATCACCCTTTGCCAACCGCTGCGCACGATCGATCCTCTTTTCCACCGTTTCCATATCGGCAAAAATCAGCTCGAGATTGATCGTCTCTGCATCGCGCACCGGATCTACGCTGCCGTCAACATGCACAACATTGTCATCATCAAAGCAGCGCACGACGTGTACGACCGCATCTACCTCGCGGATATGGGAAAGGAATTTGTTTCCGAGCCCTTCCCCGCGGGAAGCTCCGCGAACCAGGCCTGCGATATCCACAAACTCAATCGTTGCGGGGGTATACTTTTCCGGATGATACATCTTTGCAAGCTCATCCAGACGCGTATCCGGAACCGCAACAACGCCCACATTCGGCTCAATCGTACAGAACGGATAGTTCGCCGCCTGTGCGCCGGCCTGGGTGATGGCGTTGAACAGCGTGCTTTTGCCGACATTCGGCAAGCCGATGACTCCGAGTTTCATACCGTTTCTCCTTTATTGCAGTTTCTCACGTCCGAGATGCAAACGCCGCAAGGACTCCTCTTTGCCGAGCAGCACCGCAATCTCGATCGCGCCGCCCGGGGTAACCTGCTTTCCGGCAAGCGCAATCCGCACCGGCCAAAGCATTGTGCCGTTTTTCAGACCGTTCTGCTCCGCAAGGCCGAGCAGCGTGTCATGAATCTGCTGTTCCTCCCATGCCGGAAGTGCCTCCAGCGCGGGAACAGCAAGATCGAGAACGCTCTTTGCAACTTCGGGATTCGTTTTGGACTTCTTATTGGTAAACAGCTCCGTTTCATATGCAGGCAGTTCCGCCAAAAAATCCACCATGTCCGGAATCTGAGTGAATACCTCGGTGCGCGGCTGCAGAATGCGCGCCAACACATCCGTATGGGCGGTATCGATTCCGGCTTTTTCGTAATACGGCATAGCGTACTCGGTAAACTGCTCCGGCGTCAATCTGCGGATATATTCGGCGTTCATCCACGTCAGTTTATTGACGTCAAAGATCGCCGGTGATTTGGACATTCCTTCAATCGAAAATGCCTCGATCAGCTCCTGCATGGTGAAGAACTCCCGCTCATCGCCGGGGTTCCATCCGAGCAGTGCCACATAGTTGATAATCGCTTCTTTCAGATAGCCCTTGCCGATATAATCTTCGAAATAAGCATCGCCGTCGCGCTTGCTGAGCTTATGCGTCGCATCGCGCATGATCGGCGTCATATGAATATACGTCGGCTTCTCCCACCCGAACGCGTCATACAACAGATTGTATTTCGGCGTGCTCGAAAGATACTCATTGCCACGCATTACATGCGTAATGCCCATGGTATGATCGTCAATGACATTGGCAAAATTGTAGGTCGGCATACCATCCGCTTTGATCAGAATCATATCATCCAGGTCGGCACAATCGACCGTGATATGACCGTAAATCAGATCGTCAAACGAAGCTTCGCCATGCTCTGGAACGTTCTGCCGAATCACATACGGCATCCCCGCATCGAGCCGCCGCTGCACTTCTTCCTCCGGAAGATGCAGACAATGCTTGTCGTACTTGAATGTTTCGCCGCGTGCTGCCGCCGCTTCCCGCCGCTTGGACAGCTCCTCTTCGGTGCAGAAGCAATAATACGCTTTGCGTTTCTTGATCAATTCCTTCGCATACGGCAAATACAGTCCCTTGCGTTCACTCTGCACGTACGGGCCGAACTCGCCGCCGACGTCGGGTCCTTCGTCCCAATTCATGCCGACGCTTTTGAGCGTACGGTAAATGACGTCAACCGCGCCCTCTACGTAACGGCCGAGGTCGGTATCCTCAATGCGAAGAATGAAGCGGCCTCCGTTGTGCCGCGCATACAGGAACGTGTACAGTGCGCTCCTGAGGTTGCCCAAATGCATAAACCCCGTTGGGCTCGGGGCAAATCTGGTTCTGACCATGATGCTCTCCTGTTGCTTTTAAATTTTAAACGAATCCTTGAGACCGACAACACGATTGAACACGGGGTGCTCGCTTGACCCGTCCGGATCGGCGCAGTAATACCCCATGCGGATAAACTGAAACGTATCCCCCGGCTTGGCATCCGCTAAGGACGGCTCAATAAAGCCTTCCTCCACTTCGAGCGAATTCGGATTCAGCAGTTCCGTAAAGTCCTCGTGCGTCTCGCCGTCCTCGGCATCCCGCATCAAAACATCGTAATGCCGGAATTCCGCCTTTACCGCATCCGCTGCGTTGAGCCAGTGCAGCGTACCCTTGACCTTGCGCTCGCACATTCCGCTCTTGGTTTCCGGATCATAGGTGCAATGCACGCAGGTGACTTCGCCGTTCTCATCCGTTTCCCACGAAACACACTTTACGATATACGCGCCCTTCAGCCGTACTTCTCCGTCCGGCTTGAGACGGAAAAATTTCTTGACGGGCTCCGCCATAAAATCGCTGCGCTCGATTAAAAGCTCTTTGCCGAACCGCACGGTACGGCTGCCGAAGCTGTCTTCATTCGGCATATTCTCCAGTACGATCTCTTCCGTTTTGTCCGCATCCCAGTTATCGATCACAAGCCGCAGCGGCTCAATCACCGCCATATAGCGCGGCGCGGTTGTATTCAGGTTTTCACGGACACAATGCTCCAGCATGGCATAATCCACAACGGAATCCGCTTTCGCAACGCCGATTCTTGCAAGGAAATCGCGGATCGCCGCTGCGGGAAATCCCCGGCGGCGCATGGCGCACAGCGTCGGCATGCGCGGATCATCCCAACCGGAAACGAAGTGTTCTTCGACCAATCGGCGCAGATATCGCTTCGACATAATTGTGTTCGTAAGGTTCAGACGCGCAAACTCGATCTGACGCGGTTTGTGTTCGAATTCACATGCGTTTACGACCCAGTCATACAACGGGCGATGTGCCTCATACTCAAGCGAGCACAGCGAATGCGTGACGCCCTCGATCGCGTCCTGAATCGGATGCGCGAAGTCGTACATCGGATAGATGCACCACTTGTCCCCCGTCTGATGATGCGAAATATGCTTAATGCGATACATCGCCGGATCCCGCATGTTGATGTTCGGAGACGCCATATCGATCTTAGCGCGCAGGGTCTTTGCGCCATCCGGAAACTCGCCATTCTTCATGCGCTCGAACAGATCGAGATTTTCCTCTACGCTGCGATCACGGTACGGGCTGTTTTTACCCGGTTCGGTCAAGGTGCCGCGATACTCGCGCATTTCATCCTTGCTGAGATCATCGACGTATGCCAATCCCTTCCGAATGAGTTTCACAGCGAGTTCATAGCACTGATCAAAATAGGATGAACCGAACAGGAGCTGATCCCATTCGAAACCGAGCCAACGGATATCTTCCTTGATGGCTTCGACGTATTCCACGTCCTCTTTGGTAGGGTTCGTATCATCAAAGCGAAGATTGCACGATCCGCCGTACTGCTGCGCCATGCCGAAATCGACCGTCAGCGCCTTTGCATGCCCGATGTGCAGATAACCGTTCGGCTCAGGCGGAAAACGTGTTTTTACACGCGGCTCCTTCGTTCTGAGATCCTCTTCGATTGCTTCTTCGATGAAATTCTTGCTTCTTTCCTCCATCCTGGTTCCTTTCCGAGGGGCAATGCCCACACTTCCAAATTAACTTTATTATTATAACAAAGCGGGCCTTGTTTCACAAGATGCGATTCCAACATTTTCTTGCATAACCACCGAAACTTTACACAGAATAAAAGCGGAAAGGCAATTCGAATTGCCGATCAAGATGTAATAAAGGAGATACCCATGACTGATTCCAATGATGAACGTGTAGAACGTGCGAGCGAAACCGAACGCCGCAGAGGCAAGGATCATCCGGATAACCGGAATAACCGTACCGCAGAGAGCGCAAGAAACGAGATTCCCGAGCGGTACCGCTTTTAAGCGGACAAGAAAACAGCGGGCAGGTTTTCTCCTGCCCGCTGTTTCGTTTTGTTACGGCAAATACGTAATCGTCACATATTTCAAAACGCCTTTGATGAATTCAAATTTGAATTGGTTATATCCAAAGAACTTGTCGGAATCTTTCTTGTAGGTCAAGGTATCGCTGTAATAGCCGTTGTCCCCGTCAAAATGACTCACGTCATCCGGCTCGCCGGCATTCGCGGTCAGCTGTTCCATGGTCAGATCCAGCGGGAACGCAAACTTCAGGATATCCTGCTGCTCATTCTCATGGTTCGGAAGGTATACTTCACAGATATAGCATTCAGAGATCGTTTTGTTCTCCTTGGTATCATTCATCGTGTACACCTGTGCAGACCAGTATTTCCCGAGCTCGATGCGGAACCCCTGAGACTGATAGTTCGGGTTCAAATTGTTGCCCGCATTGGCAAGATCCTTCTCGTCGAACGGGACGCCGGCATCGATCATGTCCTGCAAGGTCGAAACGCCAAGCGTAAATTTGGTACCGTTAACCCAGAAGCTCATATCATCAAAGTCGACATACGCGGCTTCTTCGGTCTTCTCAACAGGCACGGCCGTTTCCTCTGCCGCCGGCTCCTCTGTTGCGGGCGCTTCGGTCGCAGGCGCTTCCGTTACAGGAACCTCGGTAGCAGGGGCTTCCGTTTCGGGAACTTCCGTTGCAGGCGCTTCCGTTACAGGAACCTCGGTTGCTTCCGGTACTTCCGCCTTGGGTTCAACGGTTTTGCTTCCGCAGGCAAGCATCGCTGCGCAAAGCAAAGCAGCAACAAAGATCAAAAGATATTTTTTCATTTTCTTTCTCCTTTCCAATCATGCAAGGTTCATTATATCTCGAATGCTTCGCTTGTCAACATGAGCAATCAAAATATATTTTATAAAAAAGCTCCCGCCAAGGCAGGAGCAAAATCAGTCAAAGATAGAATTGTTCTGTCCGTCCTTCGTTCATCTGTTCACCCGTTATGGATTGTATGGGCAGGAATCAGATGGATCGTTTTCCAACTGCTATATCCGCTTTGCCTTCCTGTCTTCGCGAAGCGATCCCTTATTGCAGTGTCAGATAAAACTGTACCCCCGGCTGCGTTTCACGCGTCAACTGAATCCCATCGGAAAGCGACAGCGTTGTAACGGATCCGGTTTCCGTCTTTGTCACCGTCCCGTTTGACGCCGCAGAGCGGGATTCTCCGAGCGTATCCAGCATCGGATAGAAATCGGTCTCCGGTTCGCTGCCGTCGATGCACTCGAACAGCGCAACCGTCATCGAATAGATATCGTTTGTCCGGCTGTCAAGCTCTGCGGACAGGCAATATACCGTTCCGTTGGATGCAGTATAATACGCCTGCGCGCCCCAGATTGCGATCTTTGCGCTCGTTTGTTCGTTATAGAAATCGTGCAGCGTAGCCGTGTAATGGCTGCCGCGCAAGACTCTGTCCATACTGTCCCCATTGTTCAGGGTTTCGTTCGGACGCGATTTGAACGCGATCGCGAGCGTTTGCTCCCACAGCGACTGAATCTGCGCAATCGCATCGGCACGCGTACGCTCTTCCGGCAGCGGCGCGCGATCCGCGCCCTGCATCGTGCAGGACTGATACAGTTCCACGCGAACGGACCGCGACAGCGGGTCGGTAATACCGCCGGCGCTGACGATATTGACCGCCTCGTACGTCTCCCGATCATAGAGGCTCTTCTCCATAAGGGAGAAGATGCCGATATTGGCCAGCACCAATACGTAGGCAAGCAGGACCGTTCCGATCGACAGCGCCGTATAAACGAAGCGCGTATGCAGCGTTCGGTCGTTTGCGACGAAGTCCTTCGTTCGGCGCAGAACCTTCTTTCCGGTCTTATTCCACTTCTTCAGGCGAAGAGACAGCTTTGAAATCGGTTTATTCCTCATTGTCGTCCGACCTCCTCTCCCGTGAGGCGATATCGACTTCGAACCAAACCGTCGTCCCCTTCCCCCGTTCGCTTTCGAAATGGAGCGAGTCGCCGTGCAGCAACGCAATCCTGTTCGCGATCGCAAGTCCGAGTCCCGCGCCGTGCTGTGCGCGCGCACGGGATTTATCCACCATATAGAATGCCTCGGTAATGCGGGACAGCTCCTCTTTGGGGATTCCGATCCCCTCATCCCGCACTTCGATGCGATACCGTTTTTCAACCTTCCGTCCGGTCAGCCAGATCCGCTTGCCCGGAGAGGACGCTTTTCTCGCATTGTCAACAATGTTGGTCACAAGCGTCAGCAAAAGATCCTTTTCATACAGAATCATCTGCTGTTCAATCTCGTAATAGAACTGCAGCTCCGCCTTCTCAAGCATCGGCGTTACAACCGCTACAACATGGCCGAGCACACGTCTTGCATACCCGCGGATCAGTTTGAAGTCGTTTTTATCCAATACAACCAAATCCATCAGCTTCAGAGACATGGCTTCGAGCCGTTTTCCTTCGCTGTATATGAAATTCGCAGCCATGAATGCGTCTTCTTCATCAAGCTCCGAGCTGCGCAGCATATCGGCATAGCCTATGATCGACGTCATGGGCGTTTTCAACTCGTGAGAAAAGCTCGCAACAAAGTCCTTCTGCTGCTTTGCGGAACCCTCGAGCTCCGTCACTTGCTGCTCGATCGCTCCGGCCATCTCATTGAATGCGACGGTCAGATCGCCGATTTCATCCAGCGTGGTCACCTTGGCGCGGCGCGAATAATTGCCCTTCCCGATGATTCCCGTAAACCGTTTCAGGCGCACAAGCGGCTTGGAAGTAATCCAGGCGACGATCAGCATAACGGCCGTACAGACGGCAACCGTGATGCTGTGCAGTAAAATAACCGAATGGACCTGCTCCTCACGCAGGTTCATCAGATCGTCTGCATTGTAATGCACAGCAAGATAGTAATTGTTCCCGCCGATCACGACGTTTCCTGCTGTATGGAGAAGAACGGCCTCGTCCTCCTTTGTCAATCGGTACGCGAACCGACGCGGTCTCAGATCGGAAAACTCGATCGGATCCGAAAAATCGTTCCCGACCGATGCAATCAGTGCGCCGGCTTCGTCATACAATGCGCACGGCGCCTCGGTTCCCTGGTTCCTGCTTGCCCTCGCCAACAGCTCCTCATACATTTGTTGAGAGACTGAACTGTAATACAGGCGGACACCGTAGATCTCCGCTTCCATTGCCGAAGCCAACGCGGAAAATTCCGCCTCCGCCATGCGGACACGGAATTTCAAAGCAGCATCGAATCCTTGGGACACCAAAATCTGTCCCGCTATTCCGAACAACAGCGCGACAATTAAAACGGTGCAGAGACAGATTTTGAGAGCAAATTTCATGAGGAATCAGGAAGGATCGGTCAATTCCCGCGGCTCGTCCTCCATCGGAACTTCCAGGCGATAACCGACCTTATGAACGGTCTTGATGCGGTCCTGCCATCCGAGTTTCCTGCGAAGGCGCTGAATATGGCTGTCGAGCGTACGCGTTTCTCCCATATAGTCGGTTTCCCAGATCCGTTCGAACAGAGCTTCGCGGAACAAAGCCGTGTTCGGGTTCTGACACAAGACGACAAGCAGATCGAATTCCTTGCGGGTCAGATCGATTTTCACACCGTTGCGCGTGACTGCGCGGCCCTCATAATCGATCACGATATCCAGAATCGAAAGATACTTGCGGCTCTTGTTGTAACGGCGCAAAACGACCTCAATCCGTGCGACCAGCTCAACCAGTTCAAACGGTTTGACAATATAGTCCTCTGCGCCGAGCTTCAATCCCTTAACGCGATCGTTTACGTCGCTCTTTGCGGTCAGAAAGATGACCGGGATGTTCATCGGTCGAATAAAAGCCAACAGATCATAGCCATTGTATTTGGGCAGCATGATATCAAGCAGCACAAGATCAAACGGATTCTTCTCAAGCAGGTCCGCCGCTTCCTGCCCATCATAGGCGCAGGTGCAGGCATATCCCATCCGTGTCAGATTCATGCGAATCAAATTTGCAATCGGTTGTTCATCATCTACGATGAGAATACGAATCATAAGTCATTTCCCTCTTCCATATGTCCGATTTCATTATAGCAAGGAAATTCGTCCAAAATGCGTCAAAAGTATGACCAAACACTATTTTTTGGCAAATTTTGAAAATATATTTTTTCGAGGACGTTTCGGTTCTTCCTGCACGACCGGTTCTCTGCGCTGCGGGAACAGGTTCAAGAAGCCGGCATGCTGTAATTGAACGATCACCGCGCAGCAGATCGGGAACCCAAACAAGCCGACGCCGCCGAACAGCTTGCTGCCGACGTACATAGCGACCAACGTAATCAACGGATGGAGGCCGACGTGCTCGCCTACGATCTTCGGCTCAATGAACTGGCGCACGATGACAACGACAAGATAAACGACAAACATCACTGTGCCGCGCTGATAATCGCCGGTCAGGAACAGAATGATCGACCATGGCAGCAAAATCATGCTGCTTCCGAGAATCGGCAGGATATCGAACACCGCAACGAGCAGCGCAATCAATGCAAAGTTCGGGATGCCCGCGCACAGGAACCCGACGGTCAGCTCCGCAAACGTAATCAAAAAGATCAGCGAATAGGCGCGAAGGTATTTTCCGACGGTTTTTTTCAGACTGAGATAAGCTGCCGAAATCTTTGTATACGTGGACTCCGTCTGCCGCGTGGCGATGAATGATTTGATACGGTCGGTATCCGTCGCCATGAAATAAGTTGCAACGACGGCAAAGATAATGGCGATCAGAAAAGCCGGCAGGCCGGACGCCACCTTGGAGAGCAGTTCCGCCGAAAATGACGAAATCTTCGATCCGATTGTCGCAATCAGATTGTCCCGTACATTTGCAAGGAACGGTGCAAATCCGGCTCCGAATTCGTTCAGAATCTCGGTCAACCGTGAGAAAACCTTGAAGGTTCCGGGAACAAATACGGTTTGTACCCAACCGTCCGCATTCATGGCCCACCGATAGCCGCCGATCCCGATCAGCAGGAGCAGGCCTGCAAGAACCATGTACGAAACGGTTACCAAGACAATCGCGCTGAGTTTTTTTGGAATGCGCGCCTTACGATGGAGCAGATCCACAAGCGGGCTAATCAGCGCGGTTACCAAAAACGCCACCAAAAACGGGCTGAGAATCGGCAGCGCGTATTCAAAGATCACATAGATGATCAGACCGATGCACAGCGCGTACAACACGGTTTGAATCAATTGTTTTTTTCCCTGATCGTTCATGCCTGAAAGTATACCATATATTTACCGGAACGTCAAAGGATTCTTCTCGACAAACAGAATCCTTTCGTGTATAATAAAAGCGCTATGAAACTTTATCACCATTCCAGAAACATTCTCGATCGCAACCCGCAAGGTGCTTTGCCCTGCGGCTCTTCCCTCACCATCGCGTGCGACTATGAGCCGGACTACGGAGAACCGCTCCATCTCTACTGGTGCGACTACAGCGGTATCCGCGTTTTGCCGATGGATATGCATCACGGCAGAGCGAGTGTAACGTTTACCACGCCCTATACGCCGCAGCGTGCCGGTTACTGCTTCTGTCGTTTCCGTGACGGGCGCACCTTCTTCTATGGAGGAGATTCCGGCGAAGGCGCATTCTGCGACAGTCCGCGTCTTTACGGCGTAACGCTCTATGACGGGAGTTTTCAGACGCCCGAATGGTTCCGGAATGCGGTTGCGTATCAGATTTTCCCGGATCGGTTTTACCGTTCGGATCTGAATAAGTTCCTGCGGCGGGTTGCGGCTTATCGCGAAAAGGGTCGCACCATTACCGTTCATGAAAACTGGGATGAGGATCCGCTCTATCAGCCGCATGACGGTGCGCGCGACTATGTGCCGGACGATTATTTCGGCGGCGATCTCGAAGGAATCCGGCAAAAGCTCCCCTATCTTGCCGAGCTCGGCATCACATGCCTATATCTGAATCCGATCTTCGAAGCCCACAGCAATCACCGGTACAATACGGCCGACTATCTGACCGTCGATCCGATTCTCGGATCGAACGTGGATTTTATCCGGCTCGCCTCGGAAGCCAAGAACTACGGGATTCGCATTATTTTGGACGGCGTCTTTTCCCACACCGGAGACGACAGCATCTATTTTGACCGGTTCCACCGCTACGGAACCGGCGCGTGCAGCAAGCTCGAGTCGCCCTATACGCAATGGTATCGGTTCCGCAAATATCCCGACGACTATGAATGCTGGTGGAATTTCAAATCCCTGCCGAACGTCGAAGAACTGACACCGAGTTATCAAGAGTTTATCCAGGGTGAAAACGGCGTCCTTCGCACCTGGCTGCGTCGCGGCGCAAGCGGTTGGCGGCTCGACGTTGCCGACGAACTGCCGGATGAATTCATTCGCGGGACGCGGCGCGCAATCAAATATGAAAAGCCGAATTCCGTTCTTCTCGGCGAAGTCTGGGAGGACTGCTCCACGAAGATGGGGCCGGAAGGTCGACGCGGCTACTGCAACGGCGACGAGCTTGATGCGCCGATGAACTATCCGTTCTTGCGCGGCATCCGCAGTTTTCTCTGCAACGAAATCGATGCGTACGAGCTGAACGAGCGACTGCAGCGCGTCCGGGAAAATTATCCGAAACCGTTTTATGAGGCTTGTCTGAATCTGATCGGTTCCCACGATATCGGCCGTGCAATTTCCGCGTTTGCCGGTGCGCCGGATTCCGAATCCGCTCCGCGTGAAGAGCAGTTGGCATTCTGCCCGGATGAAAAAGCCTTGGAACGTGCCAAACGCCGCTATCAGACCGCCGTTGCGCTTGCCGTTGTTCTGCCCGGCGTCCCCTGCCTCTACTACGGTGACGAAGCCGGACAGACGGGGATGCGTGATCCGATGAATCGAAAAACGTACCCGTGGGGCCACGAGGACAAGGAATTGATTGCCGGTGTTTCAAAGCTGACGAATGCGCGCCGCAACCATTCCGCATTAAGAGGCGGTCATCTCCGCATGGGAGCCATCGGTCGTGATCTTTTCGCCGTCATCCGGTACAACGAGCAGGAAACGGTTTTGCTGTTTCTCAATCGGTCGGACGTTCCGCAAAACGCGGTCCTTTTCCCGACAATGCTGTTTGAAGGTGCAGACGGAAACACGCCGGTTCCGTTTTCCGGAACGTATACCGCCGAGAACGGCGAACCGTTTACCGCCGGTGCAACGATTCGCGTCCCGGTTCCCGCCTGCGGATATCGGCTCCTCTTCCGGGAAAATTTATAAACCCGAGTAAATCGCTTGGATTTTGAAAAAACGGTGAATTTCCCAAGTTCGGGCTTGCAATTCAAGCGCAGGCACGCTATACTGAACATCGATCAAGCAAAAAGGAGAATAACGATGATTACGAAAGATATGACGATCCAGAGCATTCTGGCTGTTGACCCCGACCTTGCGCAGATCCTGATGGCGAGCGGTATGCACTGCCTGGGCTGCATCATGTCGCATACCGAGAACCTGGAGCAGGCTTGCGCGGTTCACGGAATCGACACCGATGAGCTTGTGGACGTGCTGAACGGTTATCTTGAAAACAAATAAGAGCGGTTTATAAAAGGCTTTCGCTGAAAAAGCGAAAGCCTTTTTTCTTCAGTATCCGAGAATCGGATTGATGAGAGAACCATCCACGGCGTTGATCGCGAATACGCAGGTTTCCATTGGCCAATCGCTCCCGCCGCCATCCGCTGAAAACGTCTGATACGTAACGTATTCCTCCGGGGTCCCCGGATTGTCAACCATTTTGATCGTTCCGTAAAAGACCCATGTCGGAATGGCAAGTCCGACGCGCGCATCAGTCACGTTCTGCTCTCGAATCCGCATCAGTTCAAGTCCGACCCAATCAACATGGATCTCGATCTTGCTTTCGGTTCCGTTCTGCACGTTCTTCGACAAACGTGTCTTATAGATGATCGGGTACATCTGCTCGCTCAGCTCCCGGATCTGGTCAAACGGCAGCAGGTTGCTGTGCTCCACCACAACATCCCGAACCGTCAACGGCTCCTGCCAGCGAATCTCATCGATGCCGTTATTGTCCAAAACGATCATCAGGAATTCATGCTGCCAGTACAGGGAGAATACCCGATCATTCTCTGCACTCATACTGGTCTCCAACGAAAGCGGAATGCCGTTATAAGAACGGGTATAATAGAGCTGCAGCGCATACGATTCCGCAGGCTGAACCAAATCGTCAAGATGGCCGTCCTGTTCGTCATCCACTAGGAACACGCTGTGCAGCTGCATCGGCTCTCCAAACGCTTGAACGATCGCATCCCCCTTTGCTACAGCGTCTGCATAGGTCAGCGTCAATGCGCTCGGGAGCTCGCTGTTCTCGTCTACGCGCTTGAGATTGATTTCGTTATAGGACGGATAATGCGTGTTCTCCCCGAGCAGCCACGCAGAGCTTGTCATCCATTCATTTTTGGCGGACGGATCGGAATGAAGCGAAATCCAGCGGCCGAAATCCGAACTTGCGTCAAGTTCCCACACCGTTTCTCCCGACTTCAACGGTTTTTCATGCAGGGTACCGTCCTCCACCCTTGGTTCGGCAGAATGCTCTTCCGGCGCATTGCGATATTCTTCTTCGATCGAAGCAACATGCTCCTTCCATTCTTCCTCCTCCCAATCGAGTTCCAGATATTCCTTTGTCTCGGTCATCTCGTAAGCGCGCTTCAGCATCGGTTCAATTTCAGATTTGGTCTGCTCCTGATAGCGCGGGTTCTGATACGCCGGTTTGCCTTCAAACCAGTAGTCAAACATTCTCTTGGCCGTTTCCTGCGAGAAGCCTTCCGCTGCAACACGGACCACCGGCAAATCGGTATACGGAGCGACAACGTCCGCATCAACATTGACCGTAAAGTTCTCCTCCTCCAGTCGGAAGGTGTAATGCTCCGGTATTTTGGACGGAGCGGCTGTCGATTGCTGATCGGCTTTACCGAGCATCGCTTCCTGATCTTTCGGAACAACGACCGGAATCTCAGGCGTTTTCTGACATGCAATTGCCGTAACGGCAAGTATTGCAGCGAGCAAAACAAGGTTTATTCGTTTCATAACAGGATCTCCTTTTTTTGATTCTGTCCTCATCATACCGAAACCGAATCGCAAAGTTGTCATCAAACTGTAACCAATTTGTAATCATTCGCCGAAGAACAGAGTAATTGTCGTTCCGGCTCCAACCGTGCTTTCGATCCACATTCGCCCATGATGCGCCGCAACAATCTCCTTCACAAGTGCAAGCCCGAGCCCGGATCCGCCCTTCTTTTTGCTGCGTGAGCGATCAACCATATAGAACGGTTCGGTGATGCGTTCAAGTTCAGACTCCGGAATTCCTTTTCCCTCATCCCGCACAACGATCGTGCGATTCAAGGCTGAAAGCCAAATGGTATTTCCCGGTTCGCTCGCTCGTTTCGCATTCTCGACAAGATTTGCAACAGCCGACCGCATCAGATCGAAGTCCATCCGGATTTCACTTTCATCCGCAGTTGCAGAAAAATGCATGCCCTGTTCCTCGATGCCGATCCGAGTCGACTCCTCCACCGCTTTGATCAGTTCCGAAACCGGCGTCGGCACCCGATCGATCTCCCCTTGCAGCATGACCAGCGTCATCAGTTTTTGGGAGAGACGTTCGAGCCATTGTCCCTGATCGTAGATGCTCGCCAGCGCGTTCATCTGCTCCTCCCGGGAAACGCGCCGCTTCAACAGCGTTTCCGAGTTCAGCAGAATCGAAGTGATCGGTGTTTTCAGCTCATGCGAAAGATCGTTGATAAACATCTGCTGCCGCTCATTTCGTTCGCTCAAGGCTTCGGTATGCTGCTCGACCGCATCCGCCATCCGGTTGAACTCCTCTGCCAGTTCGGAAAGCTCATCCTTCCCGCGCACCGCGATCCGGTTCCGATAATGCCCGGAGGCGATATCCGCCGCGGCCCTGCGCAGCGTTCCGATCGGGCTCAGAATGTTCCGGATCCCCAACCAAACCAGCACAGCGGCCATAGCAGCGACAATGGCCGTCAACGCAACGCAATACCATTGGATGCGATTCATCTGACGGAAGGTTTCCGTCACATCCCGTACGAGGCAAAGCGTATACGGAAACTGATCGAGATAGGTGTGAGAAACGACAATCGCATAGCGCGTACTGTGAAAATCGATGATGTTGCAAGCCAGCGAATCGGACGAGGAAGTCTTCTCCTCGTTCAGAACCGACTCCGGTTCAAATCCGAAGGCGTTATAAAGATATTCCTCTCCGTTATGCAGCGTAAACTGTTCATGCATGGCAAGCTTCCGAAAGCGGTATAAGCCGTATGTTCTCCCAAGCAGCTTGCTCATCTGCGCTTCTTCCTGCTTTTCCCGTTGAAAAAACGAAGTGAAGTTCGTTGCATCGGCCACTGCAGTAGATGTAATCGCTTCAACGGTCGTTTTTCGCACAAACAGGATCAAGAGCGTTGCCGTCAGTGCCAGAGCAATCGTTGTCACCGCAATCGAAAACAGCACAATTCGCGTGCGAATTCTCATCTTCAGTCCTCCAAACGATAGCCGCACTTCGGAACCGTTACAATATTCAGATTCAGTTCCCGCCGGATGCGTGAAACATGCGTATCAACCGTACGCGTACCTCCGAAATAGTTGTACCCCCAAACCTCCGAGAGCAGCCGTTCGCGGGACAACGTGCAGTTTTTGAACCGCAGAAACTTCACCAAAAGCTCATATTCAAGCGGCTGCAGATGCAGAATTTCGTTTCCCCGCCACACGGCATGCATCGTGGTATCGACAACCAGGTCATGGTATTCGAGCGTTTTTCGACTGCGACCGTTTCGCTCCAGAACCTTTTCAATGCGCACAAGGAGCTCCAGCATTTCAAACGGCTTCACGATATAATCCTCTGCTCCGTCGCGCAGTCCGTACACGCGCGAGTTGACATCGACCTTTGCCGTCAGATAAATAACCGGAATTTCATACCGCTTCATCGGGTCCATCAGCGCAAAGCCATCCATGCCCGGCAGCATGACGTCCAGCAGCGCAAGGTCAAACCGATGATCGGTCTCGAGGTAGGCTGCCGTCTCCGCGCCGTCCTCGAGCGCAACGTATTCATACCCCGACAAATCCAGGTTCAATGCCAGGCTTTCACGGATATCACGGTCATCTTCTACAATCAGGATTCGGTTCTTCACACTACCCCTCCTTTTCTTTCTTCCATGATATCATGCCAAAAACGGAAAGTTGTCACAGAATTGTAATTTTTTCGACGGCGTCTTCCCAAAAGAGCGCAAAAAAAGAGACGGAGGATCCGTCTCTGCCTGCAAGGATTTTGCAATCACATTCCGCTCTTTTTGATCAGTTCCCACATCGGCGCCAAAATGGATGCTTTGCTGCAGTGAATCTGAACTTCGGCATCACCGAGCTGCACTTTATACCAAATTCTTTGCGGAATGATGACAAGATTCTCAATGATTCTCTTCCGCCGTTCCTCCTCCGGTACCAACAAATTAATGGCTTCTATTGCTCCCTCTCTCGTCATTCTCTGCCCCCTCTTCCTGCTCCGTTTTCAGCCTGTTAAAAGGATTATATCGTTAATTTTTCGGTTTTGCAATCCGGATTTTGTATAAATACACCGTATTTTCGAATATTTTTACAAGATGCCTGCAAAAGAAAAATCCCCGCTGCGCACAGCAGGGGGATGCATCCGAAGATTACAGCAGTTTTCGGGATTGCCGATAGACGTCACCGCTGCCGACCGTAATCACAATATCGCCGGGCTTGGCATGTGCATCAAGATACTCGGAAATCTCTTCAAAGGTAGCAAGATAACGCGCGTTATGCGTTTCCTTGTTGATCCCCGCAACCATATCCCGGGCATGCACAATGCCGGTATCGACTTCTCTTCCCGGATAGATGTTCGGAACAAGCACTTCATCCGCATTTGTAAAACAGGTAACATTTTCGCAGAACAGCGTCCGCGCACGCGTATAGCTGTTGCACTGGAACACACAGAAGATCCGTTTGTGCGGAACCCGTGTGGCCGCCTGCAGCGTTGCCGCGATTTCGTTCGGATGATGACCGTAATCGTGGAAAACCTTTACGCCGTTTTTCTCGCCGAGCAGTTCAAACCGGCGCTTCGTATTGACAAAGCGATGCATTGCATCCGCATACGCGTCAAACGATGCACCGAGCCGTTTTCCGGCCGCATATGTCGCGATTGCATTGATGATATTATGCTCGCCCGGAACGGATAGGACGACACGTCCCACGTTTTTCCCATGATCAATCAGATCAAACGACGGGAAGCCCTCTTCGCTATACGCAATGGATTCTGCATGGTAATCGCCCTTTGCAAGGCCGTATGTTTCATACGGACGATCGATCGAGTGAAGCAGCGCTTCCACTTTCGGGTCATCGATGCACCCGAGAACCACGCCGTCTTCCGGAACAAGCCGGCAGAACTGGTCGAACGCTTCGATGATATGCGAAATATCGCCGTAGCAGTCCAGATGATCGTTATCGATATTGTTGACGATCGCGATCGTCGGCCGAAGGGTCAGAAAACTCCGGACATATTCACACGCCTCAGTGATGAACAGGTCTTTATCGCCAAGATGAACGCCGCCGTCCAACAACTCCACATAGCCGCCGACATGAACTGTTGCCCCGAGATTCGCGCGATCGTTCAAAAAAGCAAGCATCGATGTAATCGTGGTTTTCCCGTGGCACCCCGCTACCGCTACGACGTTGTCAAACCGAGCGGAAAGCTGCCCGAGCGCAACGCTTCGTTCCATCTCGGGAATTCCATGCTCCCTTGCATAGACACGCTCCACGTTTTCGGGCTTGATGGCAGCACTGTAAACGAGAAGGTCCGCACCAGCCGCCTGTTCTCCCTTGTGCCCGAAATACACCGTGATCCCCTCTTTTTCAAGGTTGCCAGTGAACTGCGTCGGTTCGCGGTCACTTCCGGTGACAATATGCCCCTGCTGATTCAGGATCCGGGCGATGCCGCTCATGCTGCAGCCGCCGATTCCGACAAAATGAATTCGTCTTGCTTCTTCCAAAGATGCCATGGTCAACGTCCTCTATCAAAAGTCTCCCCATATTATATGCAAAGAATGTCGATTCTGCAAGGATTTGACAAGGAGTTTACTAATTGTTCCAATTCAACGGTCGTCCGCCGATCACATGAAAATGCAGATGCGGCACGCTTTGCTGCCCATCCTTGCCGACATTCGAGATCACGCGATAGCCGGTCTCGGCGACTCCTGCGTCCCGCGCGACCTTCTGTATGCCCGCATAAAGCTTTCCGAGCAAGGCACTGTCGGCTTCGGTCAGTTCATTCACGCTTTGAATATGTCTTCGCGGAATCACCAGAATATGCACCGGTGCCTGCGGCGCAATGTCATGGAACGCAAAGATCTCTTCGTCCTCATAGGCCACCTTCGACGGGATTTTCCCCGCCGCGATATCACAGAATAAACACATATTGTTCCCTCCTTATCCTCCGATCGCGAGAACGCCTTCCCGCGCGGTTAACAATACTTCTTTCATCTCTCCGGGCGCCCCCTCGCACCGGACGCGCACATAATTGTCCGTATAACCGGTTCCGTCGTCCTCCATCAATACGGTAACGCGCTGTCCTAGCATAGCATCGACAAACGCTTCTTCGCACGCGGTTCCAACGCGGATCAATTCCTTGCAGCGCTCTTCCTTGACTTTTTTCGGCAAATGTCCTGGCATGGATGCCGCTTTGGTGCCGTTGCGCTTCGAATACGGAAAGACATGAATTCGCGCAAACCCGATCTCCCGAACGAACGCAACCGTTTCCCGATGTTCTTCTTCCGTTTCTCCGACAAATCCTGCAATCAGATCGGTCGTAATCGCAACATGCGGAAAAGCTTCCCGAAGCATCGAAACCGCCGTTCGGTAATCATCCGTTGTATACCTTCGGTTCATACGCTTCAGGACCGAATCCGACCCGCTTTGCAACGAAAGGTGGAACTGCCGGCAAAGCGAAGGACACGCTTTTGTCGTATCGACGAAGCGTTGATCGATCGATCGCGGTTCCAACGACCCAAGCCGGATCCGGTCGATGCCGGGAATCGAAGCCGCAAGCCGGATCACGTCGCACAGATCCGGTTTTCCGGCAAGATCAATGCCGTATGCGGAGAGCTGAATACCGGTCAGAACAACCTCCCGATATCCGGCTTTTGCAAGAGCCCGCAATTCCGCTTCGCAGTTTTCGAGTGGGCGTGAACGCAGCGCGCCGCGCGCAAACGGAATCGCGCAATATGTGCAAAAGCTGTTGCATCCGTCCTGAATTTTCAGAACTGCGCGGGTACGGCTGTCCTGCACCGCGCTGAGATTTTCAAACTCGCGTCGTTCAAACGGAGCGGGATACGCCGGTGCAACCGCCTGTCCCTTCAAAGCGCGCTCGCAAAGCGTTACAATATCCTTTCGCCCCTCCGTACCGATGACCATCGAAACGCCGTCCAGCCGTTCCACCGTCTCCCGCGCCGTTTCCGCATAACAGCCTACCGCCACAATCAACGCATCAGGCGCCTGTGTATGCGCCCGGGAGAGCATCTGCCGTGACTTTTTATCGCTGATCTGGGTCACCGTACAGGTATTGACTACGTAGATGTCCGCCTGCTCCTCAAACGGAACGACCTCATAGCCTGCATTCCGAAACAGTTCCGACATTGCCTGCGTTTCGTAATGGTTGACCTTGCAGCCGAGTGTACAAAAAGCAACCCTCATGACTCCACCTCATACAGAATCTGCGCAAGCATCGCCATTCCGGCTGTTTCCGTGCGGAGGATCCGTTTTCCGAGGGAAACGGACCGCGCCCCTTTTTGGATTAGCAGCGTAACTTCCTCTTCGGAAAAGCCGCCCTCAGGGCCGATCAGGATGGCGATCTGCTTTCCGGAAAATCCCTTCAGAGCTTTCTTCAGTGAAGTCGTTCGTTCATTTTCGTAAGCAAGCAGCGCCAGATCAAACGCAGAAAACTCAATTTGCTCCAACCGAACAAGCGGAAGAATCTGCGGGATGATCCCGCGACGGCTTTGTTTTGCCGCCTCCTCGGATACGCGCTGCCAGCGCTCAATCCGTCCCGAAAACGATTCCTTTGGCTGCACGACGCAGTACCGTGTCAGCATCGGAGCAACAGACCGGACACCGAGCTCCACGTTTTTTTGAATGATGGTCTCCATCTTTCCGGTTTTCGGAAGTCCCTGAAACAACGTAACCGATACCGGAGGTTCACTTTGACACGGTCTCGATGGTTGGCAGGCGCATGTCACGGCATCCTTGGTGACCACTTTGATCTTTGCCTCGCATTCGCTGCCGTTCCCGTCGCAAAGCGTTACGATATCGCCGACCGATAAGCGAAGAACGCGGGTGATATGTTTCACATCATCTCCGCACAGGGTGATCGTCTCGGTCAATGGTTCCTGAACAAAAAAGCGGTGCATAGTTCACCTGCAAAGGAAGGCATTCCAGCCTTCGGCACTGTGCTGTTCGGATACGGTAAAACCGCTCTTCTGAAGCGCACACACAACGTCGCCGACGCGCTCGTCAATGATTCCGGAAACAATGAACGCGCCGCCCTCCGCGACCAGTTCTTTTGCAAGCGGAGACAGTGCAATGATGACATCCGCTACAATATTTGCGGCAACCACCGGGTACTTTCCGCGAATGCGGGTCTGTACACGCGCGTCGGAAAGAACGTTTCCGATCAGGACCGAAAACGTTTCCTTCGTAATCCCGTTCATTGCCGCATTCTCGTACGCAATCTTTTCCGCGATCGGATCGATGTCTACGGCGATTGCCTCCTTTGCGCCGAGCAACAGGGACGCAATCGAAAGGATTCCGCTGCCGCAGCCGAGGTCCAGCATCGTATCCCCGTCTTTTACCACCTGTTCCAAAAACTCGAGACACATCCGCGTCGTATGATGAGCGCCGGTCCCGAACGCCATTCCGGGATCCAGCTTCAACACGGTTCGGTCGGTCGTGGGCTGCTCTTCCCAGGACGGCAGAACCAGAAGGCGTTCCCCAATTTCCAACGGTTTATAATACTTCTTCCAATTATTCGCCCAGTCCTCCTCATCGACGGTCACGACCGTCATTGCAAGCGTTCCGAGATCGAACCCAAGCTGCAGTGACCGCAGACGCTCGATCGCAGCTTTTGCAGCGTCTACGATCGGCAGATTCTCAGGGCAATCGGCAAGATATCCTTTGACGCACGGCGTATCCACGCCGATCTTCTCCATATCGGCAAAATCCCAAAATACTGCCGCTTCTTTTAAAAACGCAAATGCGGACGCATGGCTCTCTTCAATGGAAAGCCCCGTAATGCCGACACCCGTCAACGCTGCGCTGACCGGCTCAATTCCCGCATCCGTCGTATAGACCGCCAGTTCCAACCATTTCATTCCCATTGTTTCGTTCCCCTTTCCTCTTCCACAAAACAAATCCCATAAATACGGCCGTTGCCAATACAGCAACGAACGTTCCGATGGATCGAAAAATCAAATTGACCGTAAATTCTCCGTCATCCGCCGCCAAAAATGCCGTCTGCAGCAAAATCTCTCCGTTCGTTCCGAGCATTTCATTCCACGGATCGTCAAGACAGATCCATTCCGCAGCCGGATCGGATCCATCCGCCACGGAGCCCCATAACCGCCCGTCCCGATCCCAAAACAAAAGCTGCGGCACGCCATCCCGTTCCAAGTAACCGGGGCGGGATGTGAGAAAGGTTCCAAGCGGATATTCATAGAGCGCCGCGCGATCCTCAATCATCCAATCGGAAAACGCGAGCCCAAAGTCGTTCTGCATCAATTCGCTCGCATGCTCTTCCGAAAACGAATGCCGGTCATATACGAGCTTCAACCCGTTCATGCAGATCCAGCCGGGGCGCTTCTCTCCGTCTGTGTATCCCCAAACGGTCCCGTCCCGTTCCGTATAAAGCCATTCGATACCGATGCGGCTGCCCTCAGGCAATTCGCTCTGTTTCATGCCGTACGGCGCATCATAGACCAAACGCTCCTGTTCCGAAACATAAACACGATACGGCTGCTGCCGGCATGTGCCACAGTTCAATTCATAAAACACATTTTCCGATTCAGGCGGACCGGTGAAGGGGGCATCCTTCTGGAGCAGAAGCGGAACGGTTAAGAATAAAAGCAGAATTCGTTTCATGCAATTCCTCCAAAGGCTTTGAAAGAAACCCATGCTTTAGAATTCCCGATCTTTTCTACATCGATTCCAAAAACCTCTGTATCGCTTCTCCGGTCTCTAAAACCGTCCAATACGCTCCGTGATCGCAGGGCGGAACACAGACGCGCGTCGGCATCGTCGGAAACAGCGCGCAGAGCGCTTCCACGTCAACACGTTTTGTGATCTGATCCGAATCGCTGTAAATCACAAGTGTCCGTTCCGACACATTCGTTGCCAACAGATCGTTGTTGAGCTTGACGCTCGCGGTCCGTTCAAACCAGTTGTGCGGCAAAGAGTCCCGCGGAAAATACATCGATGTCCCATCGAACATCGGGGCGATCAGAATCAACCCGTCCGTTGTATGGCTCTCGGCGAGAGAAAGCGCAGCGCTGCATCCGAGGCTGTATCCGATCAGGCACATCGATGCGTCCGGAAACCGATCCAATGCATAGGAATACAATGTCTCGGCAGTTTCCAAAAAGCGCTGTTCCGAGATCGGTCCGGGACTTCTGCCGAACGTCGGATAATCCACCGTAAGCAAGGTCATGTCTTGAAAAACCGAATTCTGCCCGGAGGCGATCAACCCATCCAGCCATGCATTGCTGTCGATGCTGTCTCCGCCGAAATAGAGCGCTATCTTCCGGGGGTTCTCCCCGGTTTCCCAGCCATACAGCATACCATGCTCGGTCGGAATCTCCAGCGCCCGTACCGAACCATTTTCCCGTAAGCGATCGAATGCCTCCTCGGAAAAACCGGCATGAAAAAAAATCATCGGAAGCAGCGCGTAATAAACGATCCGATTCAGCAAAAGCAAGCCGAGAAGAACCCCGATCAGCTTCCCGGTCGTACTCCAGAATCGACTCTTCTGTTTCCCGCGTTTTTCCATACGCGTTAATGATACCACGAAGCGAGAGCGATTGCAAACCGCAAATCGTCCAATTATCAAATTTAATTCGCAAAATGTCCGTATTCCTTTCACATTCGCGTGTTAAAATTTTTTGAACATATCAAAGAAACGAAAAAATGCAGTTGCGGCGGGAAAATACTTTTGATATAATGTCTATAACTGTATGGAGGGGCACATGAAACCAACTGCGGTTTTAGATATAGGAAGTTCAAAGGTCGTCTGCCTGTACGGCAGCATTGCGGAGCGGGAAGGAATCCTGGTCAACGGGGTCGGCGTCTCCTCTTGCGAGCCGTATCTCGGAGACGAATGGATTGACAAACAGGGGCTGCATGACGCGATCATCGATGTCATACAAAAAGCGGAACAGGAAGCCAACATGCGCATCCGCGAAGTAGCGCTTACGGTGCCTTCCTCGTTTTCTCAGGTGGTGCTGTCCGATATCACGATTTCGTTTGGAGATCGGCCGAGGATCGTAGAAGAATCGGACATTGAGACGCTGTTGGACTCTGCGCAGAAGAAAGTCGAGCATCCTGCCGGCATGCATCTGATCAACAGCACCCCGGTGTTCTTTCTGGTCGATGGTGTCTCCTCGGTGGAGAGCCCGATCGAAACCGAAACGGAAGAGATTTCCGCGCTTGTGTCGCACATTTTCGTGAAGAACGAATTTGTCGATACCATTCAAGATATTTTGGATGACATCGGCGTGGAGTTTTCCATGTTCATCAGCTCGATGCATGGAGAAGCTCTGATGCTGATCCCCGAGCAGGAACGTGTCCGCCCCGCCGTTTTGATCGATGTTGGATATCGTCAAACGGATCTTTGCGTGATCGAAGGCACCGCCGTAACTGCGTTGTCGTCGATCCCGGTCGGCGGATACCAGTTTGCTTCCGATCTGTCCTTCGGTCTCGAAGTCACGCGGGAATCCGCTGAGCAGGCAAAACGGCGTTTTGTGTTTTCGCTGGATTACGGAGATAAAACAGAGATTCTGCGAACGGATACGGAGTCGAAGCGTGTTGCCAACAGCACGATTGCGTATATCATCGAAGCGCGTGCGGCCGAGCTTGCCGAGCTGATCCGGGACGAGCTCGAACGCCTAAATGTCAATCTTTCGGCAAGACCGGTAATCTATCTTTCCGGCGGCGGGCTTCTGATGATGCGCGGATCGCTTGAGTTTCTGAAAAAGAAGCTCGGACTTCCGATCAAGCGGGATATGCCGTGGACACCGCGTCTGAGCTCTCCAAATTACTGCAGTGCGTTCGGCGCTCTGTACTTTGCGCTTCGATTCAAGCAGCCGACGGAGGATCCGAATAAAGTTTCGGCCGATGAAAAACCGTCTATTTTGAATATACTGAAGAATTTCTTCACCAAATAAAAAGGGGGATACACCATGTTTGAACAGGACTTAGACAATACCAATTTTGCCCAGATTCGCGTCGTCGGCGTCGGTGGCGCTGGCTGCAATGCCGTCAACCGGATGGTGCAGTACGGACTGCGCGGTGTCGAATTCATTGCCGTCAATACGGACAAGCAGGCGCTTTCGATGAGCGCAGGGCAAAAGAAAATTCAGATCGGTGAAAAGCTGACCAAGGGCCTCGGCGCAGGCGCCGATCCGGAGATCGGTAAGAAAGCAGCCGAAGAGAGCCTCGATCTGATTGAAGACGCTCTTCGCGGGTCGGATATGGTCTTCATCACCGCCGGTATGGGCGGCGGAACGGGTACCGGCGCTGCCGCGATCATCGCAAAGTGCGCCAAGGACCTCGGCATTCTGACCGTCGGTGTTGTTACAAAGCCGTTTACGTTTGAAGGGCGCGTTCGCATGCGCAATGCGGAAGCCGGTATCGCGCAGCTGAAACCCGCTGTCGATACGCTGATCACCATCCCGAACGATAAGCTGATTTCTCTTGTCGGAAAAGCGAGCCTCCCCGATGCGCTGCGCGTTGCGGATGACGTGCTCCGTCAGGGCATTCAGGGCATCTCCGATCTGATCGCGGTTCCCGCTATGATCAATCTGGACTTTGCCGACGTCAAGACGATCATGAAGGATAAGGGGCTTGCTCACATGGGCATCGGCTCTGCAGTCGGTGAAAAGCGTGCCACAGAAGCAGCGAAGCAGGCTGTCGAAAGTCCGCTGCTCGAGACCTCGATCAACGGTGCAAAGGGCATTCTGATGAATATTACGGGCGGAACCGATCTGAGTCTGCTCGAAGTCAACGACGCTGCAGGCATCATTGCCGAGACGGCTGATCCGGATGCAAACATCATTTTCGGCGCCGATATCGACGAAAGCATGGGCGATGCCATCCGTATCACCGTCATTGCGACCGGATTCGACTCCGACAGTGCGCAGGCAACGCCGGAATTGCAGTTGGGCAGCGCACCGAAACGCACCTACCCTGCTCCTAACGCAGAAGCACCGCGTGCATACGCTGCTCCGCAGCAAGCTGCGCCGGTCGCAAACGCGTTCTCTGCACGGACTTATGCGGAACCGACAGCCGAACCCGCTGCCGCACCGGCTGAGCCCGCCAGAAGAGATCCTGCTGCGGATGTCCGGCGCGATTACAACGAGCGTCCGGCAAACCGGCTCGACATTCCTGCTTTCCTTCGGAAATAAAATACAGATACGGGGCAGATCATCTGCCCCGTTTTCATCTTTTCACAGAACGATCCAAAGCACCGCCGCCGTAGCGATGGCTGCAAGGCCGAGATACGGCGGATGTTTTCGGTTCGGAAGGAACAAATCGGAACAAAACAGCAAACCGATATAATAAACGATCACAGCAAGGATATGCGGTTTGGGCAGAGCAGCCGTACTCCCGTTCCAGAACGTGTTCACCGTTTCCAACAGCAAAAATCCGCCTCGCGGAATGACCGCCAACACTTTCGAAACAAGCGGGAAAAGCGGCGCAAGCAGCATGACGAGGAATGCCACGGGCATAAAGACGGCTAAGAACGGGGAAAGCAAAACGCTCATCGGAATTGCCATCCATGCAACGCCGTCAAAGAAATACGCCTGCACAGGCAGAACGCCGAGAAAGGCGGACAATGCGCCAAACAGTGCGGACAGGAATTGCGACGGCGGCAAGCGGAACAAGTGATTCCAACGATCCGTCAGCAGCACGATTCCCGCCATTGCCGCGAACGACAACAGGAAGCTTGCCGTAAAGAGGCTGTACGGACGAATCAAAAGGACGATTGTAAAGGAAAAGCAGTATGCGGAAGGCGGATCCGGCTGTCGATCGCTCAGGATCGCAAGTCGGATTGCAAGCAGATACAGCGCCGCACGCATCACCGACGGTGTGAACCGTGTCAACGCGCAGTATAATGCCGAAAGCGCAGCGAGCACAAGAAGGTCCACCCCGCGCTTTCCGCTGCGAAACAACGTTCCGATCAACGTCATCAGAACCGTCATATGCAGACCGGAGACCGCAAACAGATGCAAAATACCGTTGTCGGCATAAAGCTGTTCCGTCGCGCGGCTGAGTTCACTGCGGTCGCCGAGCAGCATTCCCTTTGCGCTGGCGGCTTGCTCCTCGAATAGCCAGTCCGCAACGTTGGAAAAATAAGCGCGAGCACGTATCAGAAAACCGTACGCATCTTCATGATGGCCGGTGATCAACGCCGCTTGCAAGCCTTCTCCTTCCGTACAGATTCCTTCATTAGCAGCGCGAAGAGGATCCTTCGGTGGCTGAACCGAGGCAACCACGGATAGCGTATCGCCATAGGCGAGCGACTGTTTCGGAATCGTCAGCGAGATCCGCGCTTTGAGCGGAACTCCATCCAAAGAAGCATGTTTCAGTACGATTTCCGTTTGCCGTCTTCCCTGCTCCGGCGTTTCTGCAACGGTTCCGGTTACCGTGTAAACGCCCGGTTGCACGGTATCCTTCGGAATCAAAGCGGTGCGAAGCAGGGCTGCTCCGAGCAGGATCAGAAACAGGCCCCATCCGATCCGCTTGCGCACAAAGAATACGCCGGCCGCTAAAGCAATAAGCGCAATGGCTGCGGCAAGCAGGACGGATGAAAGAACCGTTCCGAGCAATACGCCGAGCAGAACGCCGATTGCAGCGCCGACCATCGGTCGGATATGAAAATAGGGTGGCTGTAACAACATAGCCACAGTATACCAAAATTTGCCATCTTTCACAAGAGCACAGGAGGGTATCATGAACGAGTCTTTGAGAAATATTCTGAAGCAATCGAAGCGCATCGCATTCTTAGGCGGCGCAGGGATCAGTACCGAAAGCGGGATCCCCGACTTTCGAAGCTCCGACGGCATTTACAAGGCAAAAAAAACATACGGCGTTCCTCCGGAGATTTTGCTCTCGCATGATTTCTTTGAAAACTACCCGGAACTGTTTTATGATTATTACAAGAAGAATCTGATCTACCCGAACGCTGAGCCGAACCGGGCACATCTGGCGCTCGCCAAGCTGGAGCAAGAAGGAAAGCTGAGCGCAGTGATTACGCAAAATATCGATAACCTTCACCAACGCGCCGGAAGCAAGAATGTTCTAGAGCTGCACGGCAGCGTCTATCGGAACTACTGCACGCGCTGCCGAAAGATTCACCCGGTCGAGACAATCCTGGCATCGGATGAAATCCCCTACTGCGAATGCGGCGGAATCATCAAACCGGATGTTGTGCTCTATGGAGAAGGATTGGATGAACGGGTGCTCACGGAATCGGTACGCGCGATTCGGAATGCAGATACGTTGATTGTCGGCGGAACTTCGCTCGCGGTATACCCGGCTGCCGGTTTGATTGACTATTTTTGCGGCAAGGAACTCGTCCTGATCAATCTCTCCGAAACCCCGCGCGACCGGGAGGCAACGCTCTGTATCCATGAACGGATCGGCGAGGCGCTTGCCTTTGTTTTGGAAGACGGTGACAGCGATTGACTTTTTTCGCAATCCGTCCTATAATTGAACGAACAACAAAGAGAAATTTTACGGAAGGATCTTTCTTTTCATGAGTGATTGTACACATGATTGCAGCAGCTGCGGACAGACCTGCTCCGAGCGCAAAGCGCCGGATCTGCATGAGGCTCCGCACGAACTATCCCGCATCGGCAAGGTGATTGCCGTCGTATCCGGCAAGGGCGGCGTCGGCAAGTCGCTTGTTACCTCGCTGCTTGCCGTTAACAGCATGCGAAACGGCTTTCATGCCGCAATTCTGGATGCGGATGTTACCGGCCCATCCATTCCGAACGTTTTCGGTGTGCATGAAAAGGCAACCGGAAATGGATTCGGTATCGTCCCCGTCTCCTCCAAGCTGGGTGTGGATCTGATGTCGATCAACCTGTTGCTTGAGAATGAAACGGATCCCGTCGTCTGGCGGGGACCGATCATTGCCGGAACCGTTAAGCAGTTCTGGACCGATGTGATTTGGAAAGACGTCGATTATATGTATGTCGATATGCCGCCGGGAACCGGAGATGTCCCGTTGACCGTCTTCCAATCGCTGCCGATCGATGGCATTGTTGTTGTTGCGTCTCCCCAGGAGCTCGTCGGTATGATCGTTCAGAAAGCGGTCAATATGGCGAACATGATGAACATTCCGGTCCTCGGGCTCGTGGAGAACTACTCCTATTTCGAATGCCCCGACTGCGGAAAGCAGCATAAGCTGTTCGGCGACAGTCATATCGAAGAAATTGCGCAGCGTTACGGAATCGAAACCGTATGCCGCATCCCGATTCAACCGAAGCTTGCCGCTGCGTGCGACGCCGGATTGATTGAACTGTATGAAGGCGATTGGCTCGATGCCATGACCGCCAAGATCGAATCTCTGAATTGACGGAGGAGTTCCCATGAAACCTTACCCGATGATGACAAAGAAGGAGCTGCAGAAGGAGAAAGCGCATGTACAGGCGCTGATCTGCACCGCGCGAGAAAAGAATCTGCACCTGGATATGTCTCGCGGGAAGCCGAGCAAAGAGCAGTTGAATCTCTCCATGGCGATGATGACCGATCTTTGCTCCGTCGAGGACTGTATTGATGATGGCGTGGACGTAAGAAACTACGGGCTGCTCTGCGGTTTGCCCTCTGCCCGTGCGCTCTTTGCCGATCTGTTGGGAACCAAACCGGACTGCGTGTTTGTCGGCGGAAATTCAAGTCTGAAGCTGATGTACGATCTGATTGCGACCGCCTATACGCATGGGCTCAAGAACAGCAGCTTCCCATGGAAGGACGCAAAGCAGCTTCGCTTCCTCTGCCCCGCTCCCGGCTATGATCGCCATTTTCGGATTACGGAATCCTTCGGAATCGAGATGATCCCGATCGCCATGACCGATGATGGGCCGGATATGGATCTGGTCGAGCAATGGGTGAAGGATCCTTCTGTTGTCGGGATCTGGTGTTGCCCGAAGTTCTCAAACCCGGACGGAATCGTATACAGCGACGAAACGATCCGCCGCATCGCCGCGCTGAAGCCCAGTGCAAGAGACTTTGTCGTCATGTGGGACAACGCGTATGTGATGCACGAATTTGATGCCGCATATACGCCGTTCCCGGACATCCTCTCCATTGCGGAATCATACGGAAACCGGGATATGGTGTTTGAATTTGCCTCCACCTCCAAGGTCACCTTCCCCGGAGCGGGAATTTCGTGCATGGCTTCCTCGCCTGCAAACATTGCATACCTATCGAAGCTGTACGGTGTTCAGACGATCGGATACGACAAGATCAATCAGCTTCGTCATGTTCGGTTTTTAAAGAACAAGGAACATACGCTTGAGCTCATGCGATTGCATGCTGCCATTTTAAAGCCGCGATTTGATGTCGTCTTTTCCGCATTGGAGTCGGAAATCGGCCCGCTTGAGATTGCCAAATGGAAGAAGCCGAAGGGCGGATACTTTGTCAGTCTTTATGCAATGCCCGGAACGGCCAAGCGTACACTTGCGCTTTGCAAAGACGCAGGGCTGACCATGACGGATGCCGGAGCGACGTTCCCGTATGGACAGGATCCGATGGACAGCAATATTCGGATTGCGCCGAGCGTTCCTTCCATTGAAGAGCTGCAGCAGGCGATCGCAATTCTATGTCTTTGCTTGCGATTCACAGCACTCGAACAATTGCTCAAACTTGCATAAGGAGGATCAAATGGAACTGCATTCGAAACTGCATGATGCAAAAAGTCGCAAAAAGGGATTTCTGAAGGAAATGCCGGAGGAGCAGCGCAGGCTGTTAAAACAATATGCGCACGCAAAACGGATCTCCAAAAATCTGCTGTATGGTATCGGAATCTGGTTTGGAATCGTCTTGATCGCATATCTTTTGAGCTCCCTCCTGCTTTCGTACCCGAACCGCTGGCTTTGGAACGGCGTTATCGCTCTCGGCGCTTTCGCAATCGTCGCGGTATTATTGCTGATCCTCCGTTCTTCCTATCGAAAGAAGGCAGATGCCTATGCGAGCGCGATTCCGGATTTTGTAACGGAATTTGAGCATCTCAATCAGAGCATTTCAAGTTTGAAAAAAGCGGAAAAGGGTCAGAAGAAAGCGGATCGGATTACCTCTCAGGCTAAGAAAAAAGCGGAAAAGGCCAACGAGCGTGCAGCGGACTATACGCGTATTGCGCAAGAGAACGCAGCCGCCGTTCGTCCTCATTCGGATCCCGACACAAGCGAAAAGAAATAATGGTTCAAAAAACTACAACGAGAGCGGGCTTCGCTCTCGTTGTTGCATTTCACAATTCTTATTCTTTCAGTAAGCCATGCGCTTTGGCGATCATGTGCCCCTGATAAGCGATCTCTTCCGTTACTTCCCGAACGATCTCCAGTTCCGGAGGGATCTGCGCATCCTGCTCCTTATCGGAAAGCTGAACGTCCAAAATTGCATACTCCGAAGAACCGGCATAGGTATCGATGGTCATGTACTGATCCCGGTATTTGAAACAATATCTGCGCTTTGTGATGGACCCGAACGCCGGATCAACCTCATCCAAAACCCGAACATACTCCTTTTGCGTCAGCATACGTTCGCGCTCAATCCGCTCGACCGCGGAGATCTGCTGTTTCTCAATTGCATAGTACGCGATACTTCCATTGCTTTGCACCTTGCGTGCTCTGCGCTCCATCCCATCCGATTTGCCGATTAGATACGACTGGGTGATCACCTGCTCGACCGGCTGATACGCTGCAATCGTCTTTTCATCGGCATAGCGAATCAGGAATTTACGCTCGCTCTGCGTCGGCGGAATCTCCCCTAAAATCTTATAGATTTCGTTCATCGCCTTGCGAATCTTATTGTCAAAATTGACGGAGTTCCCAATGACAACACGATGCGGATGCTTCTGCCAGCTCAGCAGCGCAAGCTCTTCCTTCTCCCGGGCAACCTCCAGCGTTTCATACCTTGCAGCGTTGTTGTAGCTGTATGCATACTCCGCGCCGTATGCGGAAGATACCAGATGGATAACCGCATCATAGGAATCCAGAACCTGCTGCTCGGTCAGATGAAAATGCTTCAAGATTGCATCATATTCCTGCTGCGATACGTATGCCTTATTATCCAGCAAGCCGCGATCGCAAATGATCAATACCTTCTCCTCCGGAACCAGTTCGGCGGCTTTTGCGGCCATGCGTTCTTTTTGCAATTGCGACTCGACAACAAAGTATTGAAAATCGTACATGGAAAGGCAATTTCCGAACGGTTTGATTCCAAATCCGGAAATCAGCTCGGTCGCCGCCTCGGGCGCGATGAGAACACGATACCCGCGCGCCGTCAGTTCTTTGACAAGCCTTGTCGTCAATGTCGTTTTGCCGCCCGCAGGGCCGCCCGTCATTACGATTTTGGTGATCTGTTTCATACGATCCCCTCCTTTTCCTTCTTTAACAGCGTACCACGTTTTTCCGTAAATTGCAAGAAAAAAGGGACTGCGCAAAGCTCCGAAACGCTTTTGCGCAATCCCCGAATCCATCGTTCTGCTTATGCATTCGGATAACGAATCTCCAGATTGCCGAAATCCACGTCGCCCTTGATGTACGCCACCTGATCCGCATCCGGACTGGGTGCGCCCTTCTGCTGCATTGCGCCGAATGCGGTATCGAGGCTGCGATGCACCTGCACGCAGGACGGCAGATAGATCACAAGATTTCCGAAGTTGACGTCCATCTTCAGAACCGGGTTGTTTGCGAACGTTTTTACGCCGGTCAAGTCGATCTTCTGGTCGCCGAAATTCGTTTCAACGTCCATCCCTGTCAACGTTTCATGCGGATAGACGATGGTATTGTTGCCGAACGAAAGCTCCGCTTTGAGATACTCTCCCTCCGTGCTGTATTCCGCAACGCGATGCGGATTCTCGCCGTTGCCCGTTCCATGAACCGAGTAGTGTTTCTTTCCGATAATATAGTCGAAAAGGATCTTAACAAGGTACGCAATCGCCAGTACCAACAGGATCACATACCATTTGATTTCAAACGGAACGCCCCATCCGAACCAAATGAATTCGTAAATGCCGACGGCCATCAGTGCGGAGCCGAATACCGGGTTCTTCCGTACACGCATCAAGCCGAGCGAGAACACGGCTATCGGCCAGATATAATTCCAAACGTTGACATCCGGGCGATTGAACAGTGAAGTCGTTCCCCGCAGAATCAGCATCACGCAGATCAGGATCGCCATAATGCAGCAACAGATCCCGCCCCAGCGGTTGCCCTTGCCCATCTCAAATTCGAACGTTCCGTTGATTCCGCGCGACTTGGAACTTTTTTCTTCTTCCGGTTCCTTATCCAGAATGACGACATGCGATTCGATCGGCTTCAGCCCGAGCAGTTCATCCGTCGTCACCCCGAATACATCGGCAAGCAGCGGAAGCATTGTAATATCCGGACAAGCAATATCGTTTTCCCATTTGCTGACCGCCTGTGCGGAAACGCCGAGCTTTTCCCCGAGCTGCTCCTGCGTCAACCCTTGGTTTTTGCGAAGCATTGCGATACGCTTTCCCAAAGTCATCTGTTGTTCCATGTGGTTTTCCTCCTCTGTTTTGTGACACCATTGTAGCATAAGACGTCCGTTTGTTCCACAACCTATCGGTTGAATTGCTCTCGTGTATCGGTTGAATGCCTGTCTTACGCTTTCCACCACCGGTTGAATCGGAATAATTTTACCCTTTTTCTTTACAAAGTTCAAGAGGTTCGATATAATAAAGAAAAATTCAGTTGATTTTTTCGGTTATGGAGGCACTATGGCACTCAGAAACATTCGAAAGGAAAATGATCCTTGCTTGTATATTCCCTGTCGCGAGGTCAAGAAATTTGATGCGCGCCTTGCGACGTTGATTGACGATATGATTGAGACGATGCATGATGCGGACGGCGTTGGACTCGCCGCTCCGCAAGTTGGGATTTTACGACGCGTCGTCGTTATCGATATCGGAGATGGGCCGATTGAAATGGTGAATCCGAAGATTCTGGAATCCTCCGGCGAGCAGGGCGGCATGGAAGGATGTTTGAGTTTCCCCGGAAAAAGCGGATACGTCGTCCGTCCGAATTATGTTCGCGTGGAAGCATACGATCGGAACGGAGACCTCTACGAGTATGAAGGGGAAGAACTTTTTGCGCGCGCAGTTTTCCATGAATGCGACCATCTGGACGGCAAAGTCTATCTAAGGCTCGTCACGGATCCGCCCGAAGGCGAAGATACGGAGGAATAACGCATGCGAATTGCTTTCCTGGGAACACCGGAATTCGCGCTTCCCGTTTTACAAATGCTGATCGATCGTCCCGGTGTGACGTTGGCGGTTTTTACCCAGCCGGATCGTCCCGTCGGCCGAAAGGCAATCCTGACACCTCCTCCGGTCAAGCAGCTGGCTGAACGTCATGGAATCCCGGTCTTTCAGTTTGAGAAAATCCGGTCGGAAGAGGGCGTCGCTGCTTTGGAAGCATTTGCCCCCGATCTGATGGTTACAGCGGCATTCGGTCAACTGCTCAGTGCGAAGAATCTTGCTGTTCCAAAATTCGGCACGATCAACGTGCATGGTTCTCTGCTGCCAAGCTATCGCGGCGCGTCGCCGATCCAGACTGCAATTCTGAACGGTGATCGCGTAACCGGCGTTACAACGATGTTTACCGATATCGGAATGGATACCGGGGATATGCTGCTGCGACAGGAGGTTGAAATCGCTGCCGACGATACGTATGAGACGCTTTCCGAAAAGCTCTCGGTTGTCGGAGCAAGCCTCTTATCGGAAACGCTTGACCGCCTGGAGGCAGGAACGCTCACGCGCATTCCGCAGAGCAATGCGGAGGCGACCGTTTGCCATTTGATTACCAAGCAGGATGGAAAGATCGACTTTGCAGAATCGGTGAAAAAATGTCATGACCGGATTCGGGCCATGAACCCTTGGCCGGTTGCTTATGCCATGCTTGACGGTCAGCCGCTTAAGATTTATGAGGCCGCTCCCTCCGATCTGCCTTTGGACGATGCATCCTGCGGAACTCTGAAAGTTGTCGGGAAAAAGCTGTACGTTCGCTGCTTGGACGGCTACCTGAACATTCGTTCTCTGCAATGTCCCGGCAAGAAGCGCATGAGCGCGGAAAGCTATCTTTGCGGTTGTAACCTGGACGGTAAGCAGTTGGTATGACGGTTCGACGCGTTACATACGAAACGTTGCTTTCGATCATAGAGGGTGGCGCGTACGCCAATCTTGCGCTGAAAGAAGCGGCTGGAAAGGTACCCGAAGCGGGCGTCGGAACGCTGTATGCCTGGGTTTATACGGCATTGGAGCATCGATCCTATGTGGAGTACATTCTCTCACATTTTTGCAAGCGGCAAAAGAAGGTGGTTCGCATTCTGTTGCTGCTCGGAACCACCGAGCTCTTATACCTGAATACCCCCGCTCATGCGGCGATTTTTGAAACGGTTTCCCTATGTAAGTCTATCGGGAAGGCGGACAGTGCCGCCCTGGTCAATGCCGTTCTCCGCAGAGTGGACCGTGAACGGGATTCGCTTCCCCCGCTCCCTTCCGATCCGATCGAACAGCTTTCGATCCGTTACGGATATCCGAAGTGGATTGCCGAAGAATGGATCGCATCGCATGGAATCGGTTTTGCGGAGCGCATGATGCAGTCGCGTCCGACGCGGATGCAGGTTCGGGCGCAGTTTCCCACCTCAAAAGAGGAACTACTGCGTGCGTTTCCCGGAAGCGTTTCGGGAAAGCTCGATCCGAACTGTCTCTATCTGCCGAGCGGAATCGATTTGGAGCAGAATCCGCTTTGGCGCAATGGAAAGATGACCGCGCAGAACGAAGGCGCGATGCTGATTTGCCGCAGTCTCGGCGATGTGCGAAAAAAGCGTGTTCTGGATGTCTGTGCCGCACCCGGCGGAAAAACCGCGTATCTGGCTTCCTTGTTTGAGAATGATATTTCCCTTACGGCATGGGAGCTGCATCCGCATCGGAAAGAACTGATGGACGCAACGTTTTTGCGTCTGCATGTCGACGCGGTCACGGAATGCCGCGATGGAACCGTTCTGTATGAGGATGCGGAAGAGTCGTTCGACGCCGTTCTGCTTGATGTTCCCTGTACGGGTTTGGGGCTGCTAAGCGACAAACCGGACGTTCGATACCGCAAAACGGAAGCGGATCGGGATGCCATTGTGAGTGTTCAAAGCAAGCTGCTCTCCGTCTGTTCCCGATATGTCAAGCCGGGCGGAACACTGGTTTATGCAACATGCACCATTTCCCGTAAGGAAAACGAATTGCAGGTTGCGGGTTTTCTGAAGCAACACCCGGACTATTCTTTGGTTTCCGAGCGGCAGTACCTGCCCGAGACCGATGGAATCGATGGGTTTTATCACGCTACTATGAGGCGAGAAACCGTATGACTTGGATGGACATGACCGAATCGGAGATTCGTGAAACGATGCTCTCTTACGGAGCACCGGCTTTTCGCGCAAAACAGGTTTCCGATTGGTTGAAAAAAGGGGTGCGTCCGGAAGCGATGACCAATCTGCCCAAATCCCTGCGTGAGCACATGGCTGAAATTCCATTCGGGGGCGCACGGATTTTTCAAAAATATGTCTCTCCGAAAGACGGTACCGTAAAATACCTCTTTGCGCTCGAAGACGAAAACCTTGTCGAGGGCGTTCTGATGCGCTACTCCTACGGCAATACCGTTTGTCTCTCCACGCAGATCGGCTGCAACATGGGCTGTAAGTTCTGCGCGTCTACGCTCAATGGCTGCGTACGGAACCTGCGTCCGGGCGAAATGCTCTCCTTTTTGGCAGAAATCGAACGGGATGAGCCGCCGAAACCCGATCAGTCGCGCACAATCACGAATATTGTTTTGATGGGAAGCGGCGAACCGCTTGACAACTACGACAATGTCGTAACGTTTTTGAAGCGCGTTACATCTATGGAAGGTCCGAACATCAGCGCTCGAAACATCTCCATCTCCACCTGCGGAATCGTTCCGAAAATCTACCGGTTTATCGAGGACGCGCCGCATGTGACCTTGTCCATTTCGCTTCACGCGCCGAACAACGAAATTCGTTCCGGCGTGATGCCGATCAATAAAGCATATCCGATCGAGGAGGTTCTGGCTGCTGCAAAGGCATACGCCGAGCGTACGGGCAGGCGGGTTGTTTTCGAATATGCATTGATCGGCGGAACAAATGATTCCCATGCCGATGCAATCGCCTTGGCAAGAAGGCTTCGTGGAATGCTTTGCCATGTGAACCTGATTCCCTTGAATCCCGTAAAGGAACGCGGATTGATGGGCGTATCACGCGAGCACGCATACCAATTCTGCGAGTGGTTGACACAGGAACACATTTCCGCGACAGTGCGGCGGGAAATGGGTACGGATATTGACGGCGCCTGCGGGCAGTTACGAAGGAGGGTCTTACATGAACTTAACGGGTAAAACGGAAACGGGCAGACGTTCGCACAACGAGGATTCGTTCTGCATTTCTTCCGAGCCGAACGGTCGTATTTTTGCCGCGGTTTCCGACGGAATGGGCGGTCATGCTGCCGGGGAAACTGCCAGTCGGTTATCGATCGAAACCGTGTCCCGCATCTTCCATGATGCGCCGGAGCTTCTGGAAGGAACGCTCGCCCTTGCCTTTTCCGAAGCGAATCGAGTCGTATTTGAAACCGCGGAACAGCATCCGGATATGTACGGAATGGGCGCAACGCTCGTTTGTGCCGTTCCCTTCCCCACTCGCTTCCTTGCAGCAAACGTCGGCGATTCCCGCTTGTATCTGTTCCATAACGGTGCGCTCCGGCAAATCACGCATGATCATTCATACGTTGCGGAGCTTGTCCGACGCGAGATCATCACCCCCGAGGAAGCAAAGACGCATCCGCGGCGCAACTGGGTAACGCGGGCGATCGGTACCGAGCCGCACGTGAAGGTGGACCTCTTCTCGGAAGAGTGGGAAGCGGGCGATATTCTGATTCTGTGTTCCGACGGGCTTTTCTGCAGTCTCAATGATGCCGATTTTTGCCGAATTCTCGCAAGCTGTGCCGACCTTGACGACGCCTGCGAAACGCTCTCTGCGCTTGCCTATGAAAACGGAAGTTCGGACAACATCACCGTTGTCCTCATTCAAAACGCGGAGGATGCACAATGATCGGCGTCATTCTCGATCGTAAATATCGAATCTTGGAAGAAATCGGCTCCGGAGGCATGGCAAAGGTCTATAAAGCGGTCAACATGACCAATCGAAAGACGGTCGCCATCAAAATGCTCAAGAGCGAATTTAAGGACGATACGGAGTTTTTGCGCCGGTTCTCCCGGGAAGCCGGCACCGTCATGAAACTCTCCCACGAAAACATTGTGCGCGCGTATGAGGTCGGCGACTATGAAGGCTTGCCGTACATTGTGATGGAATACGTTGAAGGGCATACGCTTAAGGAACTGATCGATTCAAACGGTCCGTTCCCGATCCGTACGGCGATCGGCATCACCTGCCAGATTCTCGACGCGTTGACGCAGGCGCATGAAATCGGTATCATCCATCGGGACGTGAAGCCGCAGAACGTGATTGTTACCGATCGCGGAAAGGCAAAATTGACCGATTTCGGCATTGCGCGCGAAGCAAATGCAACGACATCCACGTTCAGCGGCAAAAAGGTACTCGGCTCTGTACACTATATTTCTCCGGAGCAAGCCAAAAACGCGATTGCAACGGAAGAAAGCGATCTCTACTCCGTCGGTATCACACTCTATGAGATGCTGACCGGCACGGTCCCGTTCACTTCCGATTCGACCGTAGCGATCGCGCTGATGCATATTCAGGATAAGCCACGTCCTCCAAAGGAACTGAATCCGGCAATCCCGAATGCGCTGAACGATATTGTCATGCGCGCATTGGAAAAAGATGCTTCGAAGCGATACGAATCAGCGCGTGCGATGCGAACGGATCTGGTCCGCTCGATCGGCAATCCGAACGGAACGTTTGTTCGGGATCGCACCAACGGCACGACGCTTCCTTCCCGTAAGACCGTTTCGGTCTATCTGATGATTGCGCTCGGTGTTTTTATTCCGATTCTCGCAATCGTCGTCGGACTGCTGATCTATACAACGTCTTGTCAGAAGCGTCCGGCCGATCCGACGAAAGCGGAAACGGAAACGGTTGATATCCCTATGGCTTCGGAATCTCCCGTAACTGTTGAGCCGACGATCGTGCCGATGGAGCAGCCGACGGCGACTCCGGCACTCTCCCGCTCTGCCAACGTGATCGGGCTCTCCCTTGACGACGCGCTGATCGTTCTGCAGAACGCAAATTATTCGGAGATCTACGTCACTTTTACGACGGAAAAACAATCCGGGGCGATCACAAACAGCGTCGTTACGCAGACAAACTATGAGGATTCGCCGGATACGAAGCGCGCGGAGCTCGTCGTCTATCGGGCGTCCCTGGGCAGTTATCATGCTGACGTATCGTTCACGTTTACGCCGCCGGAATCCGGCGCACACATTCGGATTGTCTATGAATCGACCAATTATCTGGACATTCCGTATCGCGTCATCGTACACGAAACGGACCGTCCGTATGAGAGTACCGACGTTACCGTTGCGGCAACGGTATACTGTTACGATCCCGTTACGCGGCAATTGATCCTCAACGTGAACGGTGAAGACCTGACCGCGCAGGCGGTGGCATTTACGAAATGAGTACGGAATACGGCATACTTCTGAAAGGGATCGGAAGCTTCTATGAAGTTCTGACCGACGCAAAAGAATCGGTGACCTGTAAGGCACGCGGTTTGTTCCGAAAAGAACATATGGTTCCAACGGTCGGCGATCGCGTGGAATTTATGCGGCAACCGCAGGGCTACGCGTTGATTACACAGATTCTTCCCCGCAAGAACCTGTTGATACGTCCGCCGGTTGCCAATATTGACCGCATCTTTTTAGTGGTTTCCGCTTCGGTGCCGGAACCGGACTGGATGCTCTTGGATGAAATGATCCTTGAAGCCGAACGGCTTCATATTGAACCGATTCCCGTCATGAACAAGGTGGATACGGATGAGGAGCCGATCCGGCAGTTTTTAACCGAGTATTCGGCCTTTCATCCGATCTGCGTGAGCGCACACAGCGGTGACGGATTGGAACAGCTGCGGCAATTGATGGAAGGTTGTGTCTCATGCTTTGCCGGGCAATCGGCTGTCGGGAAATCCTCTCTTCTGAATGCGCTTTTTTCCGATTTGCATCTGACCGTCGGCGAGCTCTCCGCCAAGACGGAGCGTGGAAAGCATACGACGCGGCATGCGGAATTGCTGCCGTATGCGAACGGGGCGGTCCTCGACACGCCCGGTTTCTCGCTCTGGGAAGCAAGCCCGATGGAGCAGGAAGAGCTGAATCGGCTGTATCCGGAGTTTTCCGATGCGCCTTTCCCCTGCCGCTATCCGGACTGCATGCATGATACGGAACCGAATTGCGGTGTTAAAGAACTTTTGGCCACCGGGGAACTGACGATGGGGCGTTATGAACGATATCTGCGCATTGCGCATGAACACCAACAGAGGAGGAAACATCGCTATGATTAAGATTGCGCCTTCCTTGCTTTCGGCAGATTTTGCCAAGCTCGGTGAAGCGACTTCCGCTCTTTCCAACTGGGGTGCGGATTGGGTCCATTTTGATGTCATGGACGGCAATTTTGTTCCGAATATCACTTTCGGTCCCGGGATGTGCAAAGCGATCCGCCCCTATACGAAACTTCCGATCGATGTTCACCTGATGGTCGAGCATCCTTCCGACTGGATCAAACCATTCTGCGACGCTGGGGCGGATTGGATCACGTTCCATGTGGAATCCTCGGAGCGGCATCTGCACCGTGCTTTGCAGCAGATTCACGCAGCAGGCTGCAAAGGCGGCGTTGTGCTTTGCCCTGCGACACCGGTTGAATCCTGTCTGCATCTTCTGTCGGAATGCGATCTCGTCCTTTTGATGAGCGTTAACCCCGGGTTCGGCGGACAGAAATTTATTCCGGAAACGCTTACAAAAATCCGAACGCTGCGCTCTGCGATCTTAGAACGCGGTCTTGCCACCGAAATCGAGATCGATGGCGGGATCAATCCGGAAACCGCTCGGTCCTGCATCGATGCCGGCGCAACGATTCTCGTAGCCGGAAATGCGGTCTTTCGCGCAGATGATCCCAAGGCAATGATTGCTTCGCTTCGCGGTTGACAAAGCAAGAAAAGAGCTGTGTACAAACTTGTACACAGCTCTCTGTTTTTTTGATCCTTATCCACTGTATTTCGCAATCAGCGCATCCATGTCCGCCTGCGAATACTTGAACTCCTTTCGCACCTGCTCCAGAACGATCGACGGACGCTGTTCGATCTTATTGCGAAGCGAAGCAACTTCCTTCTGCCACGCGGAATAAGATTTCGGATGTCCCCATCGCGCGATATGGCGCTGCATCTCCGGCTCATATTCCGCAACCACCCGGTCAAACAATTCCAACAGCGTTTCTGCGCTGAACTGGGTCATCACGACCTCAACATACCGCTCAACGAACTTCTTTCGGAACGACTCGTTCGTCTTCAGGGCTACGGTGAAGTAGAAATACGTCATTGATCCGTGCGCCGACGCCTGCCCGGCTTTGTTGAAGTACAGATGCATGATGTCACGCGTTGCGCTGCTCATAAAGCAGTAATCGAGGTCGTACAGAATCGGGCGCCACTTCAGTTTGTAGTCCGTTGTACGCCAATACTTCTGATTGAACGTATCGGTTTCGAGCATAAACGTGCGGCAGATCACGTAATCGATGAAATAATCCTCGTCAACCTGTTCCAAAAAGTCCTGATACTTGGCGTCATCCGAGAGGTTCAGGTTCTTGGCGGAATTGAAGATTTTTTTGAAATCCGTGTTGGTGCCCTTCATGGCGGTCGCGCCGTTTCGCATGATGGTATTGACCGTATCGGAATCGACCCCATAATGCGTCTCAAGATACCTCGAATTCAATTCCTCATTGAAATCATAAACGCCGTAATATGCGCCGTTGATATAGACCACCACACAACGCGAGTTCGCGCAATCGACGTTCAGCCCGATGCAGGCGCGTGATACGTACGCATCACGCATGCGAGCCATGTCGTAGTCCTGCCCTGCCTGGCGCAGTGCAAACGCTCCGAATTCCCGGAACGGATAGTCGTCAAAGAACGGATAATCCACCGTGCGCTGGCCATACGCAGCGCGCAGGCCGAGGGTTAAGGAACGTTGGCTGATATACGTCAGCGTGCCGCGCCCCTTTGCCTTGATATCGCACGGAAAAGAGGTTCCGATCCCACCGTCACTCTCGTAATAGCTGACAAATCCCTTCCGTTCCTTGATATTCTTATGTTCCTTCACATTCCAGACGGTTTTGAAATCCGCCGGTGCCATGGAAATGCATACCACCGGGACCGTATGCGGCTCTTCAAACAGATACGTATACGTGATGATCTCGCTGTCCATCAGCCCGTCTGAGACTGCGTAAGCGCGGATTACACTGTTCTGCGAAATCGGAATCGGTCCGGTATAGCGATTCGACTTTTTCGACGGCTCGCTTCCGTCGGTCGTATAATAAATCGTTGCGTCCGTTTGCAGATCAGACAGGGTCAGCGAGAACGCATTCGTCCGATACAGCGCAGTCTCGGAAAACGTCGGTTCAGACGTGTAGCCAACCTCATAGCTTCCGCCGTTTTCCTTCCCCTTGGTCGGTTTATGATAAAAAACGCGCCGCACCGTCGGATCACTTTCGATCCGTCCGGACGACATGCCGACGCGCTGCACGCCGGTTTCAAAGGTATCGATAACGGTCTGCCCATCCGGTTTCAGAAGATAAATCGTCTCTCCGGAAGGCGATACGCTGAAACTTCCGCTGTACTTGGAGACCGAAACGGACGCGTAATCCCCCGCCTCGAGCAGGAGCGATGCGATCCGATATTTGGTCGGTTGATCAATATCGTCCGTCAGATAGTAGCCGTTTAAGGAAACCGCTTCTTCGCCGCCGTTGTGCAGTTCGACCCAATCGTCCTCTCCGCTGCCGCGTTCATGGATTGCGCAGACTTCGGAGATATACACACCGTCAGATTGAAAAAAGCCGAACGAGTCGGCTTCGGAACGGGCATGTCCATTCGGAGCAAGCGGCGTCGGTTCCCCGTAATACACGATCGTCCCGGCAGAATCCCGGCCGATTGAGACATTGCTGCGAACCTGCGCTATGACAAGCTGATCATAGGTGTTCGTATTGGGATCGTAAAGCTTGAGCGTCTCTCCTTCGGACAGCGAGAAACTCGCGTGCAATTCGTTCCCCACGGATTCCTTTCCGTCCAGAAAGATCAGAAGATATCCGTTTGCAGGAATGGATACGGCCGGGAAGGTCCATTTGGTCCAATCCTTGCTATCCGTCAGATACCAACCGTTCAGATCCACCGCGCTGTCCGTCGTGTTGTACAGCTCCACCCAATCGGAACGGTCTCCGTCCCGATCCGCAATGCTGTAAGAATTGCTTGCAAGTGCCTCGTTCAGAATAACTTTGCTGTTCAATCCGGTATAAATCGCCTCGGGATCGTCTGCTTTCTCCTCGTTCGGATCTTCCTCAACGTAATCCGTAAAAACGTTTTCCGCATTCGGTGTCGAAGTTGCGGTAAAGCGATAGGAGCCATCTGTATCCCGTGCCCACGTCATATCCTTATGCGGCGTCTCACCGAATTCAACTTCCGCGCAGAGCAAGCCATGCTGATCAAACAAAAACAGATGGTCTCCGTAGCGGCTGATGCCCATTCGCACACAGATATGCCCATCATCCGTGTTGCATTCCGAAGAGCAGCACAAAATCAAAAGATATCCATAGGCCGGAATCGTTACATCAAGATTGGGCTTATCGAAGTCTCCTTCATCGTCGGTCAGAGCAAATCCGTTCAGGTCGATCGCTTCCCCCGTCGTGTTGAACAGCTCTACCCAGTCGCATCCGGCACAGCCGGCACAAAGAATCTCCTCATTGTTGCGTGCCGAGACTTCGGAAAACACAATCCCCTGCTGCGGAGTATACTGTACTTGCGCCGCTTCCTCCTGAGAAGGTACTTCCGAGATCGTTGCATACAGCGTTGTATCGTTTTCTTGAAGCGGCGTCGGCTCCGCACAATAACCGTATGACCCATCCGCCCTGCGCGCAAAGGAGACATCGCGCCTGAGCTCCGGAACCGTCAACTCCTGAATCAACTGCAGATTGGCATCTTCGAGAGCCAGGTTTTCTCCGCTCTGTTTCAGCGAGAAGCCGATGCAGATCGGTCCGCCCTCGTAGGACAACAGATCCGTTTCCTGTTCCTTGGTCGCAAGCAACAGCAAAAATTCACCCGGCGCAAGCGTGACATCCGGCAAAACAAATGCCTTCTCAGTCTTTTGAATGTTATCCGTAATCCGATAGCCCAGAAGGGAAACCGAACCCGTGCCGACATTTTTCAATTCAATCCAGTCCGGCGAGCCGAGCACATCGTCCCGGAAGCTTTCGCCGTTGCTCGTAACCACCTCATTGATCACGATGGAAGGTCCGGATACAGCAGCATCCGACCATTCGCCGGTGCAGCCTATGGACGCAAGCAGCAAAATGGCTGCCAACAGCCCCGTCAGAATTGTTTTTATGGAAAAAGATTGCTTCATAGCCGAATTTCTCTCAATACTGTATTGAGGATAGTTTACCACAAATCGACAGGATTGAAAAGGTTTCGATGCGAACTTTCTGCAAAATCTTTTTGAACACAGAAAAGAACCCGATCAAATCGATCGGGTTCCAGACTTTTTTTCAGTCGTTCAGGTCTTCTCTCCGCTTCAGAAGCGTTTGCAGCATCTCCTCCGCAACAGCGCGCTTTCTGCGCTCCTCACTGACCACCGCCTCCGGCGCACGGGATACGAATTTCTCATTCGAAAGTTTCGCGTCTGCACGGGCAACCTCACCGCGCATCCGTTCGATTTCCTTTTCTACGCGCGCGCGTTCCTCGTCAAGATCGACGAGCGATGCAAGCGGGATGAACACTTCCGCGCCTTCACATACGAGATGGATATCGGTCTTGGCAACTGCGCCGCGTTCATCGGAAAGCGAAATGCGCTCAGCGCCGACAAGGCGCATCAAAAGTTGCTCCGCGCCCTGATAGGCATTCGGATTCGGCGCGACAAGCCGGACCGCGATCTTCTGTGCGATCGGAACCTTCCGCTCCGCTCGCAGGTTCCGAACGGCACGCACCACATCCATCAACGATTCCATCGATGCGGATTCACGCTCAAACGACGGAATATCGCCTTCCTTCGGCCATGCGGTCAGCATGATCGTTTCGGCATGATTCGGCAGCCGCTGATACAGCTCTTCGGTAATGAACGGCATGAACGGATGCAGAAGCTGCATCGATGTCGAAAGGACTTTCAAAAGCACGGCCGAAACGCGCTGCTTCTCCGCCGCATTGTCGCTGTACAGCGAAGGCTTGGCCATCTCAATATACCAATCGCAGAACGAGCCCCAAATGAAGTCGTAGATTTTCTCCGCCGCAATGTTGAGTTCATATGCGTCAAGATTCTTCGTGACCTCTGTAATCGTCGTGCGAAGCTTGCTCAGAATCCACTTATCCGCAAGCGATAGCTCCGCAGGATCGAACGCGTCGGATGCATTCTCATCGAGATTCATCAGCACGAACCGGGACGCATTGTACACCTTATTGCAGAAATTGCGCGCAGCTTCAACCTTCTCCCAATAGAAGCGCATGTCGTTTCCGGCAGCATTCCCCGTAACCAAAGAGAACCGCAACGGGTCGGCACCGTATTTTTCGATCACGTCGAGCGGGTCGATCCCGTTTCCGAGTGACTTGGACATCTTTCGTCCCTGTGAATCGCGCACAAGTCCATGGATATACACCGTATGGAACGGCGGCTTTCCCATCACTTCACAGCCGAAAACGATCATTCTGGCAACCCAGAAGAAGATGATATCGTATCCGGTGCAAAGCGTATCGGTCGGATAGAAGTACTTGAGTTCCTCCGTCTCATCCGGATAGCCGAGCGTCGAAAACGGCCACATTCCCGACGAAAACCATGTGTCCAGAACATCCTCATCCTGATGAAGCTTTCCGCCGCAGTTCGGGCAGCATGCAGGCGTCGTTTCGGATACCGTCATTTCGCCGCAATCGTCACAGTAATACGCGGGAATGCGATGTCCCCACCACAGCTGACGGGAGATGCACCAATCGCGGATGTTTTCCATCCAATTGAAATACGTTTTGGAAAACCGTTCCGGCACGAATCGCACTTCGCCGCTGCGCACCGCTTCAATCGCCGGCTTGGCAAGTTCCTTCATGCTGACGAACCACTGCTTGGAAACCAAGGTTTCAATCGTCGTATGGCAGCGGTAACACGTTCCGACGTTATGCGTATAGTCTTCGGTCTTTACAAGATTTCCCGAAGCAGCCAGTTCTTCACACAGCGCTTTGCGGCATGCAAAGCGATCCAGTCCGGCGAATTTTCCGCCGAGTTCGTTGATATGCCCGTCATCGGTGAACACGCGGATCACCGGCAGATTGCAGCGCACACCGACCTCAAAATCGTTCGGGTCATGACCCGGCGTGATTTTCACGGCACCGGTTCCGAAATCCATCTCGCAATACGCATCTCCGACGATCGGAATCTCCCGACCGACGACCGGAATGACCACGGTTTTACCGATGAGATCGATATAGCGTGGATCGTTCGGGTTCACAGCGATCGCCGTATCGCCGAGCATCGTTTCGGGGCGCGTCGTTGCCACCGTAATCGAATACGAGCCGTCGGGCGCGTCGTACCGAATGTTCCACAGATGCGACGCCTGTTCCTCATACTCGACTTCGGCATCCGAAAGCGCAGTCTTGCAATGCGGGCACCAATTGATGATCCGATCGCCGCGATAGATCAAGCCCTTGTCATACAGCCGTTTGAATACCTTCAAAACCGCGCGGTTGCAGCCTTCGTCCATCGTAAAGCGCTCGCGTTCCCAATCGCAGGAAGATCCCATTTTCCGGAGCTGCCGAACGATCGTGGAACCGTATTGATTGCGCCATTCCCACGCGCGCTCCAGGAACTTTTCACGACCGATATCACGCTTATCGATCCCCTCTTTTGCCATCTGTTCGACGATTTTGACCTCGGTTGCAATCGAGGCATGATCCGTTCCGGGCATCCACAGTGTTTCGAACCCGCTCATACGCTTGTAGCGAATCAGCGTGTCCTGCAGCGTATTGTCCATCGCATGACCCATATGCAGCTTTCCGGTGATGTTGGGTGGCGGAATCACGATCGTATAGGGCTGCTTCTCGGGATTCGGCACAGCATGGAAATAGCCGTTTTTCTCCCATTTCTCATACCAGGCTTGCTCGACCGATGCGTGATCATACGTCTTCGGCATTTCTTCTTTCATATTGCTCCTCCGTATTTCCGAAATAAAAACGTTCCACTCGTCAAAGGACGAATGGAACGTTCGCGGTACCACCTTTGTTAAACGGCATATGCCGTTTCTCTCAACGCCTGTAACGCAGCGACGCGAATGCGGTTACTTGAATTTCCCCGCACCGGCTCCAAAGCGACCTTCCGAAGAATTCTGCCGAACCGCCCTTGCAGCCTATGAAGCGGTCTCTCTGACGGGAATGCCTCCGTACTCCTCTTTTTCCAAGCCTTTTTTCGTTACGATTCTATCACAAAATCGCGCTTTGTCAAGCCTATTTCGCCGAATTCGCGTTCGCCTTTGCCCATGCAATCAGCTTCGGTTCCAACAGATCGAAATAGGACGGTCCCCAGGACAGATATTCCCGATAAAAGTCTTTATCCTGGAACGAGAACAGCGCGCGGCAATCTTCCGTCAGTTTATACTGTTGGCAAAATCCGAACTGATACTTGAAATAGTACGTCGGGAGATTGACCGAAATCTCATAGATAAGATCGGCGTAGATATCCATGTTCCATTCGGCCAGATACTCCGTCATCTTCTCTTTCGACGCGCCTTTTCCGTTTACGAGCAAGCCCGCGATCACAACAATCGTGTTGGTCAGCTCATCGTTCAGGACGGAGGTCATCGTATCCGCCGTTCCGAACATATCGGCACGCTTGGCAACGCTGTATTCTGCATTCGTGGACCATGCCTCTGCATAGCCGATCGGCTCAATCGCCATCTGGAACAGCGGAATTGTTCCGAGATCGTACTGATACGTATACTGGAACATGTGTCCCGGATACCCTTCGTGCGCAAGCGTCAGCAAGTCCGTATCAACACCAGGATTGGTCAGAATCGTATTATCCCTGTAATGATCCGCAGCGGGAATCAGATAGGCAGCAGGGCTGAAACCATCCTGCAGTTCCGGAGGAATCTCCTTATAGGTAACGCGGATCTCGGGCATCGGCGGTACGATATCCGTGATCAACGTTTTCAGGTAACGCTCATCGCCTTCGATGGAGCCGGTTGTAAACTCCTCTTTTCCGGAGGACTTCCGATGCACAGCCATGAGCTGATTGTACAATTCCAGCGAAAGCGTATCGAGGAAGATGATCGCTTCATCTACCGTCATGTTGCTCGCGGATTCTTTTTTGAGCTCGATCTCATAATACCGCAGCGCATCGTCCCCCATCTCCTTTGCTCCGCACATTTTCCGGCAATAAGGACGCAGGGCGTCGATGCCGTCCCGCAGAGATTGATACGCATCGGTAAACGCGCCGTGAACCAAAGCGTCGTTCTGTTCATAGTACGCCTGCTTCTGTTCCTCGGTCAGCCAATCGACATCCTGGAGCGCTTCCCGGAACGTCGAATAGAGATAGCTGGTCTCGCGGCTTTCGATGACGTTATCCAAGTCCTTCAGAACGGTGTCCAGCATTTCTTCCGTCATAAACAGTCCGCGTTCCGCACGGCCCTGCTCAAATGCAAGCACGCTGTCATAATAACGCGGAACGTCCGCCAAGAGGGTCAGATAGTTCTTGACGTCATGCTCGTCCCGGAATTCGTACAGACCAAACGTCAGCGGCAGATTCAGCTGCATCCCGACCGTCTCTTCGAGCGGCTCATAATCGTAGAACAGTCCCTCATAAGCAATCTGGTTTTCAAAGAAACGGACATAGTTGTCATACGCGAACCGATACTGATCGCAGAGGCTCTCCGCATCAAACGAACGCAGCCGAGTCAGCCAATTGCGGCATTCCGCAATCCATTCCGCATCCGCTTTCTCAGACAGTTCCCCAAGCGTCACCGGAACAGTGGATGCGTCAATCCCATACGCGGAAGGATCATAGCAATACTGGTCCAGCGTGATGACATCGCTCGTGACATACCATACAAACAGTTCGCGATCCAGAGCAAGGAAAGCTTCGTTTGCGGAATCCAAGCCCGGATTCTTCGGCAAAACGGAAGACTGCTCCGTGCTCGGCGGTGTGGTGCTGCTCGGAAGCAGATTGCCGATTCCCGGTACGACGTCCGAAAACTCATCCCGAATACTCTCGCTGATATCTTCTTGAATCCCCTGAACGATTTCATTCGTTCCGTTCTTCGCGTTGCAGGAGGCACAGCTCAATGCAGCGCATCCGAGCAGAACATACGTGCAGCCGGTGGCGGAGGCAAGCATTGCCAGACACAGCAGCAGCGCAAGCATTTTCTTTACGATTGGTTTCATAGTTCTCCTTTCGTTACCCATTCGGGTACTGTTCCGTTGATCGATAACCGTTTCAAGGCGGTTATAAAGTCTTCCGGCAGAGGCGCGGTAAACACCATTTGCTCTCCGCTGATCGGATGTGTAAACTGCAGGCGATATCCATGCAGCGCCTGAGAATACAGTCCGAGCTTCGGCGCGATCGATCCGTAGACCGGATCTCCGAGAATCGGATGCTTCTCATAGGCCATGTGGACACGGATCTGATGCGTTCGCCCGGTTTCCAACTCTACATGTAAAAACGTTGCGTCGCCATACCGTTCCAGAACCTGCCAATGCGTGACCGCCCGTCGCCCATCTTTTACGACGGCCATGCGCTTCCGATCCGTTTGATGCCGACCGATCGGTGCGTCAATGGTTCCCGCATCCGCTTTGAGATTTCCGTGAACCAAGCAGACATAGCTGCGATGTGCCGAATGATCGGCAAACTGCGCAGCAAGCCGTTCATGCGCAAAATCGTTCTTTGCCACAACAAGCAGGCCCGACGTGTCGCGATCGATCCGATGAACAATGCCAGGTCGAAGTGCTCCGCCGACACTGCTCAAGGTTCCGAAGTGGTACAGCAGCGCGTTGACCAACGTCCCGTCCGGATTTCCGGGTGCAGGATGGACCACCATCCCTTTCGGTTTCTGAATAACGCAGAGCGCATCGTCCTCATATACTATCTCGAGCGGAATGTTTTGCGGAACCGCTTCCGGCACCTCTGCCTCCGGAACACGAAGCAGAATCGTATCCCCTTGCCGGATTATGGCATTCGGTTTCACCGACTTTCCGTTCAGCAACACCGCATTGCTCTTTAACCACTTTTGCAGTTGTGAACGCGAATACTCCGTTGCGCCGGCCAAATACGCATCGATCCGGGATGCGTCATTTTCCGCAATCAGTACGACGGTTTCCGCGCTCATTCGTTCTCCTGCCCAGATTCCGTCTTTTGCTCCTCAGATGCGCGCGTTTGCGGTTCCTCCTCCGGAATCTCCTCTTCAAAGCGGGAAAGCTTCTTTGCTTTTCGCTCCTTTTCGAGCTTCTGCGCCTCCTGCCGCGTTTTCAGATGGAACATCCAACGAATATCATCTTCCACAACGTCAAACAACCCGTCGCGCTTCAAAAACAGCGTCTCAAAGATCAGCAGCGCAATGGCGATGCAGATGGCCGAATCCGCTACATTGAAAATCGGAAAATCAATAAACTTCGCATAAATCATATCCCGAACATAACCGAATGCAATCCGGTCGAACAGATTTCCGATCGATCCTCCGATCAGCAGGCCGAAAACCAATGCGCTGAGCTTCGGAAGCTTCTTTGCGGTCCGCACCGCAAAGAACAGCAGCAGAAACAGAAAGACCGCGGTAAGCGACGCGAGCAGCCGGGCAGCCCATTCCGCTCCGTTTCCGATACCGAACAAAGCAGCGTCGTTGGCCGTGAAGCTCAGGACAATAAAATTACCGTTTGCGGGAATCGAATTTTGATTCGCAACCGTCGGCAAGAATGCCTTCAGCGCCTGCAAATCCGTCACAGAACCGGCATAGCCGAGCGTGTTCACGACAAACCCGTAATAGATGGCATATTTGCTGACCTGATCCAGAATCAGGACGATCAGCGCCGTCAAGAATATCAACATACCTCTTCTCCCTTCTCTTACTCCGCCGGGAATGCATCCCAATACAACAACCGATACACCTCTCGCATCGACAGAACTTTATCCACATATCGATCCGTTTCCTCAAAAGGAATGTACGCGATATGTCCCTGACTGTCCAATCCGTAATCGTTCAGCCATTGTTCTGCACGATGCGGTCCGGCATTGTAGGCCGCAAGGACAATCGCCTCATTGTTGTCAAACCGATCCAGTTGCATGCGCAGATACTTTGTCCCGTAGCGAATCGAAGTCTCCGGATCAAACAGCCGATCGGGAGCGAACTCTTCTTTCAGAATCTCCGCAATTTCCTCCCCCGTAGCCGGCATGACCTGCATCAGACCGCGTGCGCCTGCGCCGCTGACCGCGCTCGGGTCAAATTTGCTTTCGCAGAAGATTACGGCTGATACAAGATATGGATCCAGATCGTTCTCCCGGCTGTATGCATCGATCCAGTCGCGATACTCCAACTTGCAGTACAACCGCATAATACCGGGAACGATCAACCCGACAAGCAGGATCGTCAGCAGCAGCACGCCTGCAATGCCGACACCGATCCATAAGATGATTTTTTGTTTTTTTGTCATAACCTATTCTCCGAGGAAGAAAGCATCTTTGCAAGCGCGTCAAACAATTCTTCCGGCGTTCCTTCATTTCGAACAGCGACATCCGACAGCGCTTCGCGCTCCGCGTCCGTAATCTGTGCCCGAATCCGGGAAAGAGCTTCGTCAGGCGTTACGCCGTTTCGTCTGCAGATCCGATCGACTCGGATGGATTCCGCGCATAGGATAGAGACCGTGCAATCGCAGTACGCATCGTATCCGCTTTCAAACAGAAGAGGGACCTCCCAGACGACGCGTTCCGTCTGCAGAAGTGCCGTTTCACGCTGCATCTCTTCCAATACAAAGGGATGAATCAAGCTGTTCAGTGCCTCACGCAGCTTCGGATCCGCAAAGATACGCTTTGCCACCTCGGCTCGGTTCACCGTTCCGTCTGGCTGCAAACAATCAGGTCCGAACAGTTCCACCGTTTTCCGATAACAGTCCGATCCCGGATCCAACGCTGCGCGGGAAATTGCGTCTGCATCGAGCGTCGGAATGCCCTGCGCACGAAACCATGCGGCTGCGGTGCTTTTGCCGGAACCGATTCCGCCCGTCAGACCAATGATTTTGGGTCTTTTCATTTTGTTTCGTACCAACTGTTGCCGATTTTGGATTCCGCAACCAAAGGAACGTTCAGCGGAAGAACCTGTTCCATAATCTGCTGCATTTGTGCTGCGACTGCTTCCGCCTCCTCCTTCGGCGCATCCACGATCAGTTCGTCATGGATCTGCAGAACGAGCTTTGCACGATATCCCTGCTCTTTCATCGTTCGATGAACAAGAATCATAGCGCGTTTAATCAGATCCGCTGCACTGCCTTGAATCGGCATATTCATCGCAACCCGTTCTCCGAATTGACGAATGTTGTAATTGCTGCTCTTTAACTCGGGCAGGGGACGTCGTCTCCCGAGCAGGGTAACCGCGTAGCCCTGTTCCTTCCCCTTTGCGACGCTGTTTTCCAAATACGCTTTCACCTGCGGATAACGTTCGAAATAGCTGCGGATATAGGAAGAAGCCGTTTTAACGGATACACCGAGATTTTTTGCCAGTCCGAAATCGGAGATCCCGTACACAATGCCAAAGTTCACTGCTTTTGCCGCGCTCCTCTGCTGCGGTGTGACCGACTCCAACGGAATATGCAATACCTCCGCCGCCGTACGCGCGTGAATATCTTCACCCGATCGGAAGGCACGAAGGAACGCTTCATCCCCGCTGATGTGCGCAAGCAGGCGCAATTCAATCTGGGAATAATCCGCGCCGACCAGGACATTCCCTTCGCTCGGAATAAACGCCTTTCGGATCTCCCGCCCCTCCGCTGTGCGCACCGGAATGTTCTGAAGGTTCGGCTCCACGCTTGAAATCCTTCCCGTAGCGGTCACACACTGCATAAACCGGGTATGGATGCGACCGTCCGAAGCACGCTGTTTTAGAAGTCCTTCGGCAAACGTACTGTCCAGCTTTGTCAAAAACCGATATTGCAACACATCGGAAACAATCGGATCGAATCCCGCAATTGCTTCCAACGCTTCCGCATCGGTGGAATAACCCGTTTTGGTCTTCTTATGTGCCGGAAGTTCCAGTTTTTCAAACAGGATATGTCCAAGCTGCTTGGGCGACAGGATGTTGAACCGCTCCCCTGCGCGCTCATAAATCCGCTGTTCCAAGATGGATGCATCCTTGTGAAACTGTTCATGCAGCGTTTCCAACACGGTATCGTCTACGCGAACGCCCTCGCGCTCCATATCGAACAGAACAAGCTGCAGCGGAAGCTCCAGATCGGCATAAAGCGCCTCCATTTGAGAGTCCTTCAGCGCACGCTCCATCTTCGGCCGCATCAAAAACAGACAGGCCGCGTTTGGATGCTCAATCCCAAGGCAGCCGGTCGAAAGGACCGCGAACGACTCGCTCGGGCGATTGCTCTGCAGCAAGTAATCGGCGATTTTTGCGTCAAATACGATGGAAGGAAGCCAATCATCCGTTTCACACAGTTTATGCAAAAGGGTTTTCGCCTCATACCCGAATAGCGCGGGATTGCATGCTTTCATCCATGCTCCCAAAGCTGCATACGCTTCGGCTTCATCCATCGACGGGTCAAACAACGTTTCGCCCCCGGACAGAGCATACGCCGTTTTCTCATCGAACGCAAATCCGAGCGACGGCTCGGTTAAAACCGCGATCTCCTTCGCGTTTCGGTGCGCGTCCAGAATGGACAAAAGCTCCGGCAAGGTCGTAACCGCAACCGTTTCGCAAGTGACATACACCGGTTTTTGCGCTTTTTCCTTCTCCGGAAGCCGCGCCGCAACGCTTTGCAATTCGAGCGCCAAAAGCTCGGCTCTCCCTCCGGCCGTATTGGAAAAATCAAACATGCAATCGGAAAGCGTTTCCTTCACCGGCGCATCGCAGCAGATTGTCCCGAGCCAGTAGGAGAAGCGCGCATCTTCGGCTCCGGTCCGAATGCGTTCCCCGAGCTTTCCCTTGATATCATCCGCATGCGCCAAAACTCCCTCAAGATCGCCGTACTGGTTCAGCAGCTTCAAGGCAGTCTTCTCTCCGACTCCCGCAATTCCGGGAATGTTATCCGAAGCATCGCCCATCAGTGCTTTTAAGTCGCGCATGCGATCGGGAATCAATCCGTATCGATTCTGCAATTCGGCTTCGTCGATCTCCGCATTGTCTTTCGTGTAATAAACCGTTGTATGCGGAGTGATCAGCTGAAATGAATCGCGATCGCCGGTCACAATCAGCGTATCCAATCCCTCGGCTTCCGCTTTTCTTGCAAACGTGCCGAGAATATCATCCGCTTCATAGCCGGGGCATTCAATCACCGCAATGCCCATTTTGGGCAGCAGCGTCCGGATCTTCTCCATCTGCTTGATTAAGTCTTCTGTGGGCGGCGTGCGTCCCGCCTTGTAATCGGAATACCGTTCATGCCGAAACGTCGGTCCGTGTACATCGAATGCCACAAGAACATGCGTCGGTTCCCGTTTTAAGAGTTCCAGCAGCTTGGTAAAGAATCCTTTCAGTGCGCCGGTCGGAAAGCCGTCCCGCGTCGTCAGATTCGCTTTGAAAAAAGCATAGTATGACTGATACAGGAGGCTGTTTCCGTCGATTGCAATCAACTGATTGTTTTTTGTAGTGGCTTCGGAATTCAATTCGTATCTCCTATGACATTATAAACCATGGAACGATGTTCCGGGCATTCGTCCGAGATCGTGATTGCCTCCCGGAATGCCTGCATGGAAACCTTCGTCTTTTCCGGATCGTTGCTGTAAAGGATGCAGAGCGGCTCATCCTTTTTCACATACGCACCGACCCGTTTTTTCATAACCAGTCCGACTGCGGGATCGATCCGATCCGCTTTGGTCGCACGACCTGCGCCGAGCATCTGTGCAGCCGTTCCGACCCGTTCGGTATCGATCGCGTACAGATATCCCTCTCGCTCCGGGTAAACAGGTACCTGCTCCCGTACGCGAAGCAGCCCATCGATCCGTTCCATACAGAGGTACGATGCGTCGCCCCCTTGTGCCGTTATCATCTGCTGCAGTTTTTTCAATCCTGCTCCGCTTTGCAGCGCATCCTGCAGCTGTTTTCTTGCATCCGCGTCCGATTCTGCAAGGTTCGAAAGGCGCAGCATCTTTGTGCCGAGCAGCATGCAGATTTCATACAGCGGATCCCCTTCGGGAATCTTGCCGGAGAGCAGTTCCACCGCTTCCTTTACCTCAAGCGCGTTTCCGACGGCGAGTCCGAGCGGTTGATTCATGTCGGTAATGACGGCAATCACTCTGCGTCCGACACGGTTTCCGATCTCGACCATGAGATTGGCAAGCGTTTCGCCCTCTTTCTGAGTACGCATAAACGCGCCGTTGCCGACTTTGACGTCCAAAACGATCGCGTCCGCTCCCGCGGCAAGCTTCTTGGACATGATACTTGCGGCGATCAGCGGAATGCTCCGCACAGTAGCCGTCACATCGCGGAGCGCATACATTTTCTTGTCAGCCGGGTCCAAATCGCCCGATTGTCCGATCACCGCAACGCCGATATTGTCCACGATCCGACGGAACCGATCCATCGGGATCTCCGTTTGCGTTCCGGGGATGGATTCGAGCTTGTCCAGCGTTCCGCCGGTATGCCCCAGTCCTCTTCCGCTCATCTTCGCGACTGTGCCGCCGCAGGCAGCCACCAACGGCGCAACGACCAACGTCGTTGTATCGCCGACGCCGCCCGTCGAATGCTTATCGACTTTGACGCCTTTCAAGTCGGACAGATCGACAATCTCCCCCGAATGCATCATCTGCATCGTCAGGTCGGTTGCTTCCCGATCGGTCATGCCGTTGAAAACAATCGCCATTTGCAGAGCTGCCATCTGATAATCCGGAACCGTTCCATCCAGGAATCCATGGATCAAAAATGCAATCTCCTCGGTCGTCAGTTCTCCGTTTTGTACCTTCTTCTCAATCAGATCTACCGCGCGCATCATAATACCTCCTGATGTATTGCTTGCCCCGTTTGGATTGCAATGCCCTTTGGAACACCTATTGTGCCGAAATCATTTGAACCGGTTTCCCGCCTGCGGCTTCCTTCAGCCGCAGTGCGATGCGATCCTCTTCCTTTGCGAGTATCACAAGTTCATCGGCATTTTTGCAGCGCTCGTCAAACTTGCAAAGTGCGTCCATGCACTCTGCCGCGCTCTGAACGGTTGCGCCGAGCTCCAAAAGTTTTCCGATCGTCCCGTCTTTTTGCAAAAGTCCATCCGCTGTGATCACCGTAAACACCGATTCTTTTACGCGCGGATCCAATTCCGTCGAATCCTGCGCAGCCAAAAGTGCTTCCAGCAGCCCTGTTCCGTCGTCAGAATCCAAGAACCCCTCCATCGGGAGAAGGAATCTGCGATATCCGTAATCCAAAAGTGTTCGAATCACACTGCCGAGCGCATAGGAAGGCGCAAGGACGGCCTTTTCGGACTGCAGCAGCGCTGCGCAGTCGAAAACAGCCGTATAACCGGGAATCACGCCGAACAGCAGACGCATCGATTCCGCGGCGGTATTCTTCGTTTCAAGCCATTCAAACCGTCCATGCTTTCCGTACGTCAGAGCATACACGGTGCCGATTCCTCCGTTCGAATATGGGAGATAGTCGACGTTTTCATTTTGCTTTGCAGCTATGAGCCCGGCTTTTTTCAGTTCGTTCGCCCAACCCAGCGCGTCCGGCTTTGCCGGTCCGGCTACGAGAACGGTCCGTTCCTCACACTGCGGAAGCGAGCTTAAAAGCCGCTCCGGCAAAACGGCTTTGCCGCTTTCTGAGCGATTCAGTGTTCCGTCCGTCAGAACCTCCGCAAGCAGCGGATAGGGAGAAAACGGATCGAGCGCATTTGCCTGATAGAACGGAAAATGCAGGCTGAGGTGCGCCAAAAGCTCGGGCATGCGCTTCCATGCAGCAAGCGTCACGCGGGATTGCTTCACATGGCGATGATCGAGAATGCAGATATAGTTCTTTTCCCCGCTGCCGGGCATGTTCTCCGAGCAGCAGTCATAGAGCTTCATCTCTTCATACTGCTCCGGCGCAACAGCGTTTAAGGCGGACAACGCGAGCTTCCAGCAGCTGCGCTTGGTCTCTTCCGAGAAATCCGCTACCGAAAAATTCATTCCCACCGGAAAATGCTCCCAAATCATTTTGTTTCCTCCCTGTTGAAAAAGTTGTATGCTTCTTCGGCTGTCTCGAGCCGCTCATATAGTTCGGTTTCCTTTTGCTGCAGTACGGTGAGCCGATCGCAGATGGATTGAATCAACTGATAGTCCCCTCGCTCCGTAGCGGAAAGCAAGTCCTTCTGGCATTGCTCCCGTTCGGCATCATTATGCTCGATTTCCTGCTCGATCCGCTTCAACGATTGTCTGGCTTGCAGAAGCGCCGTCTTCGCCTCTTTTTGTTTCAGATAATGGTTCTCCGAACGATCCTTCTGCTCCGTTCGAACGGTTCGCTGCGCCGGCCGGATGCGGTCGAACAAGTTCTCCGACTCGTCGGTCTGCTCCATCAATCCTTCCGCCGAAAGCAATATCACCCGGTCCGACAATCGATTGACAAGGTATCGATCGTGTGAGACGATCAGAATTGTCCCTTCAAACTGCTCCAACGCATGTTCGAGCACCTCGCTCGACGCAATATCCAGATGGTTGGTCGGTTCATCCAGCAGAAGAACATTCGCGCCGGAGAGAACAAGCTTCAGAAGCTGAATTCGCGCGCGTTCGCCGCCGGAAAGCGTTCCGATCTCCTTTTCAATATCATCCCCGCGGAACAGAAACATGCCGAGATAGCCTCTCAGCTCATTCGGCGTCATCTGCGGGAAGGTATCGTAAAGCTCGTTCAGAATCGTCTTCTCATCGTGCAGATCGTCCGTATGCTGCGCGTAGTATCCGATCCGCACACCCGCGCCGAGCCGATAGGTTCCGCCCGTCGGCGCTTCTTCCCCGACAAGGATCTTCAGCAGCGTTGATTTTCCGCACCCGTTTTCTCCGATCAGACAGACGCACTCGCCTTTTCGGATCATCAGATCGAGATCGGAAAAAACCGGCGTATCGCCGTACTGCTTTGCGAGGTGCCGAAGTTCGATCACTTCATTGCCGGTCGGTTTCGGCTCCGGAAAGCGAAAAACGATGTGTTTTTCATCCTTTTCGGGAGGTACCATCTCGGCTTTGATTCGATCGATCTGCTTCTGCTTGGACGCGATCGTCACGTAATTTCGTTCCTGATTCCACCTGCGCTGCTGTGCAATGATTCCCTCGATCCGCTTGATTTCCTTTTGCTGCCGGAAATACAGCTTCTCGGCCCGTTCGCGCGCCGACAGCTTTTGCTCCGTGTAGCGCGTATAGTTTCCGGGCGTGCTGTGAATTGTTCCCTGCGACAGTTCCAGGATGCGGGTCACCGTTGCATCCAAAAACGCACGGTCATGAGAAACAACCAATACTGCGCCGCGAAACTCCTTCAGATATTCCTCCAACCAACGAATGGCTGCAACGTCAAGATTGTTCGTCGGTTCATCAAGGAGCAGAATATCCGCTTCGGTCAGAATTGCGCGGGCAAGCATGGCTTTGGAGACCTGTCCTCCCGAGAATTCCCCGATCGGTCTAACAAGATCGGCTTCCGAGAAGCCAAGTCCCAACAGCGCGGAGCGCGTTCGGGAGCGAAATGTATTGCCGCCGCGTCGATCAAACGTTTCAAGCAGCACATCCTGCCTGGCGATTAACCGGCTGCGCTGCTCCGGTTCACGGTCGATTCTCGATACGATTTCATTCAGGGTTCGCTCCGTCTCCAGAAGCTCGGAAAACGCCTCCAAGGTAAAATGAAACAGGTCGACATCCTGTGCCGTATCGGGTCTCTGTTCAACCTCCGTGATTCGTGCGGACGGGGCAAGCGATACAATTCCGTTGTCCGCTCGTTCCTTTCCGAGCAGGATTCGGAACAGCGTGGTTTTTCCGCTTCCGTTTACGCCAATCAAGCCGACACGTTCCCCCGGTTGGATCTCGAAGGAAACGTCCCGAAACAGCGTTCGTGTCCCGAAAGACTTTTGAAGATTGTCCGCTCGTAAGATTCCCATACTTATTGGTAGTATAACACATCTTCGATACGAATGGAATAGTTAATTTTTGTTCATAGAAAGTTCAACTTGATGTCGCGACATTCGACCGATTCTCTGATATAATGTTGTCAGAAAAGGGGGTTTTCTGATGAAACGTGCGCATAACAAATCCGGGCTCCGTCTTCCGCTCGGTATCATCATTCTGATCGTCGGGATTGCCGGAATGGTGGCAGTCATTTTGGTGTTTTCCGTTACGCTTCGATTCGGCAAGCTTTCCTTCCTGAAGGATGCCAATCGAGAAAGCGAGTACCTGACGATTCCTCAGTTTGAAATCGAAGCGCCCGTTTTGACGACCCCTGAGCCCTCCCCGACGGCAGAGGCCACCGCACTTGCGACAGAAGTCCCCGTTGACAGCGGAACGATTGTCGTTTCGCAGTATGCCACGCTGCAGATCGGCGCGGAGAGCGACTCGGTCGCGGCGCTTCACAACCGTCTTATGGAGCTCGGATATATGGATTATGACGAGGTTTCCTCGCTCTACTCCGTCTCAACGGAAAATGCGGTCAAGCTGTTTCAGCGTGCAAACAACCTCGATCAGACCGGCATCGCCTCCGCGCAGCTTCAGGAAATGCTGTTTGCATCCGATGCGCAGTCCTACCGTGCCAAGATGAACGATGACGGAATCGACGTGAAGGATGCACAGGAGCGGCTTTGGGAGCTTGGCTATTATGCGGATAAAATCTCCGGTTACTACGGGCCGAAGACCGAAACGGCTGTTCGTCTGTTTCAGACAAAGAACGCGATGGATGTAGACGGAGAGATCAATCGCGATGTCTACACAATTCTGTATTCCGATCAGGCCGTTTCTCTTGCCACTCCGACCCCCACGCCCTCGCCGACGCCCGGTCCGAAGCAGGCTTCTTCCGGCGGAAAAACAACAAGTTCAACACCGAAACCCGGCACGACCGCCACTCCGCGGGTTACTGCTGTTCCGGGTAAGGAAAAAAGCAGCTACGGATCCGGCATTTCGGGCATGATCGCCTGCGCTGAAGCCCAGATCGGCGATCCGTACCTTTGGGGCGCGCATGGCCCGGATGCATTCGATTGTTCCGGTCTCGCCTATTACTGCATGACAAAAGCAGGCCTCTCGGTCAGTCGATCCAGTTCGAGCTCCTATGCTGCCAACGATCGATGGAAAAAAATCGACAAAATTTCCGACCTCAAAAAAGGCGACTTGATCTTCTGGTGCAGTCCGAGTTCCGATAAAGTCAGTCATGTCGGTATCTGCACCGGAGGCAGCGGTTTTATTCATGCCAGCTCGTCGAAAGGGCAAGTCGTTCGCAGCTCGATCGTTTCGGGCAAATACTGGGATCAATATTTTGTCTGTGGAAGGCGTGTGTTCGGATGAGCTGCACCCTCTGTCCCCGAACTTGTCCAATTGATCGAACAGCCGCAAACGGGTATTGCGGCTGTTCTTCCGTTCCGAAAATTGCCCGTGCTGCGCTGCATTTTGATGAAGAACCCTGCATCAGCGGAACGCGGGGCAGCGGAACGATCTTCTTTTCCGGATGCAATTTAAAATGCGTGTTCTGCCAGAATATGGCTTTGCAGGATGGGACGCTCGGCGAACCGGTTTCAATCGACCGGCTCAGTGATCTGATGCTTCGCCTGCAGGAAAAGGGTGCGCATAACATCAATCTCGTCACGCCGACGCCGCACCGAGACGCCGTTCTGGCGGCATTGAAGCAAGCAAAAAAGGACGGACTGTCGATTCCCGTTCTCTACAACACCGGTTCCTATGAAAGCGTTGAAACAATTCGTTCTTATGAAGGCCTGATCGACCTCTATCTTCCGGATCTGAAGTATCGGGATGATCGGCTCGCAAAACGGTTTTCCAAAGCAGAAGGATACTTTTCCGTCGCAATCGATGCTATTTCCGAGATGATTCGCCAGGTCGGATTCATGCAGTTGGATGAATCCGGACTTGCCGTTCGCGGAGTCCGTATCCGACACCTTGTTCTGCCGGGCTGCGTTTTCGATACGCGCGCAATCCTCGACGCCGTTGCCGAACGGTTCGGAACGGACTGTCCGCTGTCTTTGATGTCGCAATATACCCCGATTCCGGAATGCAAAGATCCTGCGCTCTCGCGCAGACTCACGCAAAGGGAATACGACTCTGCCGTGGAATATTGCCTTTCCCTCGGCTTTACGGATGTGTTCACGCAGGGGCTGGACAGCGTCGGAACCTCGTATACACCGCCGTTTCACGATCGAATCGATCTTTAAAGCACTTCCGTCTCAATAAAATACGCAACGCCGTCGTCTTCGCATCGGGGCAACACCCGGTCGGAGACGGCTTTTACGTTTTCGGCTCCGTTTCCGACACAGCATCCGATGCCTGCCCACTCAATCATGCTCTGATCGAGTGTGTTGTCTCCGATTGCGGTCACCTCTTCCCGATCGATTCCGAGATACGAAGCGACCCATCGGAGCGCAGACGCCTTGCTGACCTCCCGATTGCCGATCTCCAAAAATCCCGGTTTGCTTGTCAGTACCTGAAGCGGGGTCGGCAAAAGTGCGTCAACCGTTCGGATCATCTCCTCTGCAACAGCAGGTTCTGCATACAGCAGGACCTTCGGCGTAGCAAGCGACTTCCTTTGAAGCAAGTCGGGTTCTATGCGATACGGAAGGTGCAATGTGTTTGTATATTGCGCAACAAACTGATTCCAGCTGCGGGTAATCACGGTGTCCCCGTCGTACATCTGTGCGTGCAAGCCAAACCGGTCCGCGATCTCGAAGCATGTTCGAATCTGTTCATCCGAAAGCGCATGTGTATAAAGCGGCTTTCCGGTTCTCCCGTCACTGACAAGTGAACCGCCGTAATTGATCACAGGCGCCTCGTTCTGCAGTTGATCGCGGATTGACGCGGTCCCGGCATAGCCGCGCCCTGTAGCAAGAACGATCCGAACGCCCTTCCTTTTCGCATTTTCGATCGCCTTGCAGTTGCGCTCGGAAACCGGCTTTCCGGATACGACCAAAGTATCGTCAATGTCCAAGGCAATCAGCCGAATCATGCACGTTTCCTTTCATGGGCTTCTACAGCATGCAGCAAAAGAACCGACAGCGTTACCGTCCCAACCCCCCCGGGGACAGGGGTATACGCGCTTGCATACAACTCCGCATCCGAAGCTTTCACATCGCCGCAGAAACGCCCTTCCACCGTATGGAATCCGACATCGATGATGATCTGACCTTCACGTAAGTACGTTCGATCCACCATTTCCGGTTTTCCGCACGCGACAAACAACAGCTCCGCCTGTCTGGTTTCGGCACGGACATCCAATGTTTGGGTATGGCACACGGTCACAATTCCGCCGGCGTCGCGCAGTAGCTCTGCAAGCGGTTTTCCGACAACGGGACTTCTTCCGATCACGACACAGCGTTTGCCGCGCGGGTCAATTCCGTACGTTTCCAACAGATGCATGCACCCTTCCGGTGTGCACGGTACAAATGCGCTTTCCTCCTGCAGCGAACCATCGATGTCTTTCTCAGGAGGAATTGCCGTTCGGATTCGCTCGGTCTGCAAGCTTTTGGGGATCGGACGAAACAGCAGGATTCCATCGACCTCTTCACGCGAAGATGCCGCAAAAAGGGCTCCGAACAGCGTCTCTTCGCTTACATCCTCCGAAAAAGCAGTATGCTCCGCATCGATTCCAAGTCGGTCACAGGCGCGCAGGATCGTCCGTTCATACTGGCAATCGTCCTCTTTCTCCCCAACGCGAAACAAGGCAATCCGCACCCGTTCCCCCTGCTTTGCCAACGCATTCAGCCGCTTTGTGACGGTTGCTTCGATGCGTTTTTTGACTGCCGATCCGAGTAATAGCTGCATGGTTTTTCTCCCCGTGTTTTTTTGCATTATACTATGAAACCCCATTGCAATGCAACAAAAAATCCCCGAAGAATCGGGGATAAGAGAATGGTTCCGTTACAGCAGGAACAAAAGATGTCGGTACAGAAACCGTTTCCATTTCGGGAATGAATCAAAGTACGCTGCCGACTCTCGAAGAATGGAATGCATTTGTTTTCTCTGCTGCGTCATCGGATGATTGGAGAAGGTCGCTTCCTCTGCAAGATCTTCCGCGATCTCGCTTTTGGGCGCGCCATGCCGCTCCAGGCGTTTCTGATACCGGTACATGGCAAGAACCGCTTCACGCGCATCCTTTTGCCGAAACGCTTCCTTTCTTCTGTTTCGAATGATCCGATCAGCGCCCCACATGCCGCCAACCAACGCAGGCGGAACAAGCAGCCACAACAGCCACCAAAGATTCGGCGGATCGACGGAGCGAGTTGTTTCCGAATCCTCATCATCGGTTCCCTGTCCGTCCGGACGCGCGGTTGCATCCGGCTCCGGTCTTTGCGTCGGTTCGCCGGTTTGTTCCGTTGACTCTTGATCATCCGGAACCTCGGTGGGCGCAGGCGTCGGTTCTGCAGTCGGCGCCAAGGTGGATTCGGGACTGGCGCTGATATCCGGCGAAGGAGTCGCCGTCTTCTGATCCGGTTCCTGCCACCCCTCGGACCCCGCTGTGCTCTCAACCGGCATCCAGCCAATCCCGGGGCAGTACACCTCGGTCCAAGCATGCGCCATTTCGTCGGTCACCGTCATGGGTTCGTAACGGGACGTGAAAAACCGATAGCCGGAAACATATCGCGCCGGAATATCAAACGATTGCAGAATCGCGGTCGTGGCCGTTGCAAAATGGACGCAATAGCCTTGACGGTTTTCCTGCAGGAAATAGAGAACAAAGTCTTTTCCTTGCGGGAGTCGCCCCGGTGAGGTCGTATAGGTTCCGTTTCTGCGAACGAATTCCGCAACGATCTGCGCCGTCCTCCGGTTATCCCCGGTATCGTAGATTCCGGCGGCTTCCGCAAATGCGCGGATTTGCGCCTTGATCTCCGGATTCTCGATCACGTATTGTTCCTTTGCCCAGGCATAATAGTCCGCTTCCGCATTGCCAACCGTTTCCGCATTCGCAAAGTCCGGATTCGCCATTTCAACGTCAAATGTCCAGCTGTATTCCGTCAATCCATTGGCAGGCAGATAGGCTTCCGCAAGCGGGTTCGCATCGTTTTTGAGAAAACCGTACGGCACATACAGCATTTCGGACCCTTCGGCCCGGATCTCCATTTTGTCAAGCGCGGCGCCCTCCCCGCCGTCTCCGCGATTGGACCGGCTTCCGAGGGCAGCCATGGAATCCCAGGCTCCGGAATAGTTCGGAACACTGTACCAGATATTGTTGCGATAGCTTCCGAGAGAATAGGATCGCAAATACGTTTCTCCGCTCGTGCTGGACGTCAGCTCCAAAATCACGTCGCCTGTACGCTTCCATTCCTCCTCATCGGACAGGTCCTCCGTCCGCTTGACGCGGTTGTTCAGAACGTTGCGAATATCGTCATAAATCTCGCGAATCCGATCACCGACGATCTCCTGCCGTCGTTCAAACGAGATCGGCTCATATGTCTCGGGAGGAGAGATCGCGCGAATCAATGTCCCGAGCAGCAGCAGGCCGAGAATGACCGGCACCATGACAATCCCGTATCGTTTGGCATCCGAAACGCGCAGTCCTCCGCCGATCATGCATCCTCCGAGGTACAACAACAGCAGCAGAACCGTCCAATGCGCAAGCGGGAGATCGGTATAGATCAGGCTCAGCATGAACATCGGCAGCGGAACGATCAGCGGAAGGATCAGCATTTTGCTGCGGATCAGGCTCCAAGCAATCGAAAGGCCGAACAGCCCCATGACCAACAGCGCGAACCATCCGACTGCAATATCGGGAATGTTCCACAGCCCATCCACCGGATCGACCGGGGTCGCAGCAGGGAGAAACGGCACATCCGCCGCCAAAAGGTCCAGCATGGCATAGCGGAACAACGAGAACCCGTACCGAACCGCTGCCCATTTCCAAATCAGAAGCGCTCCGAGAACGGCAAAATACGCAACTCCGGCAATCCAGCCGAGCTTCGGGGCGTGCATCCAAACGGAGAGCAGCAAGCCGATCAGAATTGCCGCCCAAACAAGCGGAACAAGCGGAAACGGGACCTGGTATGCCGTCAGAACCGCGCAGGGAACGGCGAGCGTTGCAAAAGTAACCAACGCCGCATCGGCGAGGATCGAAAGCAGCGAATTCCAAAGCTTTTTCATACGTCCACCCCCCGATTGGGAACCAGACGATAAATCAGTGTATCGTTTCCGGAACGAATCGTTTCCGTTGCTTCGGCATGCATCGGTTCCGAAAGGAACAGCTTGAGCGCAGCAATCAGCTCTCCATCCGAACGAATGGTCGTGGAACGCAGCCCAAGATACAGTCCGAACGGGATCTGCTCCGCAAGGAGCGCATCCGAAAGGTAGCGCAGCTGATCAAGCAGGTTTTCCTGTGCCGCATAGGAATCCGGGAGGTCGATCGCAAGGATAATGTGCTTGCGAAGCATCTCCTGCGGCTCACGAATAATCGGATCATCGAATTTGGACGTCAACTTCCAGTGAATCAAATTGATCGAATCGCCTGCTCGATACGGTCGAAGCTCATGTTCCTCGGAGTAGCCCTGGGGTTTTGGCTTGGAGACTTGCTCGGAAGCGTCAATCAAAATCGGATCCGGAACCGGTGCAGCCGGAGACGGCAGCACGGTAAAGGCAACGGCATTCGGTTTGCGTATCGGAAACGCAAAAAAGCCGAGATAATCAAACGCCCATGCCGAACGAACCGCGCAGCGGATATTGCCGAGCTGCTCGGTTGAAACACGAATTCGTTTTTCTTTTTCGGTAAGGTTGTCGATGCGAACCGAACGACGGTTCGGCGTCTCCTCGGTGAACAAATTCTGTTCCTCGATTCGAATGAGAAGGCAATCGAGCGGCAGAAAGAACTTACAGGACGCTGTCAATCGAATGCATCCCTCACGCCCACGCTGAACGTCGTCCGGCCCAATCAGCGCAATCTTTGTCATCAGGATTGCGGGAAGGCTCAGCAGCAGAGAAACAACGGGCAACAGCAGTACGAACCACAGCATAAAGTGAGAAACGTACTGCCCGAAAGCCAGATGAAACGCCGCCACAGCAGCGAGCGCGATGAGGTACAGAATCCTGCGAAAATGCATGTTATTTGACGACCGGAGCAGGCGTATTTTTCAGAATCTCCGCCAGAACCGTATCGGCCGTAACGCCGGACGCCTTTGCGTCTGCGGTCAGAAGCAAGCGATGTGTAATCGTTGCAGGGTAGATCAGCTTGACATCTCCGGGAATCACATAATCGCGTCCCTGCACCCACGCGGCGGCCTTCGCCATGGACGTCGCCGCAAGCGATGCGCGCGGACTTGCGCCCTGCAGCACATGCGCATGGGTGCGCGTCGCATTGCCGAGCCGAATGATGTATTCCAGAATCTTCGGATTCACGTACGTCTGATCGACAACGTCCCGAATTTCAGCCAGGCCGTTTCGATCGGCGATGCAGCGCACTGTATCCAGAGGATTCCCTTTTTGCTTTCGGGAAAGGAGCTCCAGTTCATCCGCCGGACGCGGATACCCCATGGAAAGGCGCACCATGAACCGGTCCAGCTGAGAATCCGGCAGCAGCTGCGTACCGGATGCGCCCACGGGATTCTGCGTTGCGATGACAACAAACGGATCCGGAACCGGGTGCGTTACTCCGTCCACAGTCACGTTGCCCTCCTCCATTGCTTCCAACAGAGCAGACTGGGTGCGGCTCGTCGCACGGTTCAATTCATCCGCGAGGAACAAATTGCATAGGATCGCTCCGGGCTGATACACCATCTGCCCGGACGCCTTGTCATAGAGGGAGAATCCGACGATATCCGAAGGAAGCACGTCCGGCGTAAACTGAACGCGGTTATACTGCAGACCGAGCGCCTTGCTGAAAGCCAGTGCCATCGTGGTTTTGCCGACGCCGGGAATATCCTCGAGCAGGATATGTCCGCGTGCAAGGATCGCCAAAAGCGCCATAATCAGGACGTTATCTTTCCCGACGACAGCCTTTTTCAATTCATCTAATATGGATTTCGGATCGTTCATAACCCCTCCGCAGTTGTTAATCAAATCTATTATACAGGAGAAATGTGTCAAAGTTGTATGAAAAGTTTTAACACGTTGAGAAATCACCGTAAAAAGCGCACGGAATCGTTCCGCGCGCTCCCAATGAGTCCGATTATTCCACCGTTACGCTTTTGGCAAGATTTCTCGGTTGGTCGATGGAACAGCCACGTGCTACGCCGATGTAGTACGCCAAAAGCTGCAGCGGGATCACTGCAAGGAACGGCGCCATCATATCCGGAACCTCCGGAAAATCCCATTGTTCATCACAATGCTCTTCCATTCCGCTCGATCCGTTGGTGATCGCAAGAATGTCCGCACCGCGAACCCGAACCTCTTCCATGTTGCTCGCCATCTTGGAAAGCAGCGGTTTTTGCGTCGCTACCGAAATGACAAGCGATCCATCCTCAACCAGCGCGATCGTCCCATGCTTCAGTTCTCCGGCGGCATACGCGTCGGTATGAATATAGGCAATTTCCTTGAGCTTCAACGCAGCTTCGAGGCAGAGCGCATGATCCAGTCCACGGCCGATGAAGAACATCTTTTTCGTCAATGCATGGCGATTCGCATACGCCTGCACCTGTTCCTTCCGGGCGAGAACGGTGCGCATATCGTCCGGCACTCTTTTCAATCGTTCCAATTGTTCCTGGACCTTAGAGTGCGTCAACCAGCCGCGTTTTTCCGCCAAATCCAACGCAAGGAGGAACAAGACGACTGTCTGCGTCAGATAGGATTTGGTCGCAGCTACGGCGATTTCCGGCCCGGCATAGGTAAACAGCGTTCGATCGCACTCACGCGCGATCGTGCTGCCGATCACATTGCAGATCGCCACCGTCTCCTGATTTCGGGACTTTGCCATGCGCATGGCCGCAATCGTATCCGCCGTTTCTCCCGACTGGGAAATCAGCATCATCGGTTCATTTTCGGAGTACAGCGCATCGCTGTATCGATATTCGGACGCGACTTCGACTTCGACCGGAAGCTTTGCCAGATGTTCCAAAAACTTCTTTCCGACGAGCCCTGCGTGATACGCACTGCCGCAGCTGACAATACGGAGTCGCTTCAGTTGATTGGCCTCTTCCTTTGTCCACGGAAATGCATCCTCCCGCAAACAGCCGGTCCGGGAGGAAACGTACTGCTCGATCGTATGCAGCAGCGCGTCCGGCTGCTCATGGATTTCCTTCAGCATGAAATGCTCGAAGTTCCCTTTTCTGGCCGCTTCCACATCCCATTCCACTTCCGTGATTTCTTTCTCAATCGGATTCCCGTCCCGATCATAATAACGAATTCCGTTCTTTTGTAAAATCGCCATCTGCCGATTCTCCAAAAACGTTACCTTCCGCGTATACGGAAGCAGCGCAGGAATATCGCTTGCAACAAAGGAACCGGACCGTCCTCGTCCGACGACCATCGGGCTTCCGTTGCAAACACAATACAGCGTATCGGGCTCATCCCGGAACAGAATCGCCAGTGCAAAGGTCCCTTCAAGTTTGTTCATCGCGCGAAGCACCGCTTTTTTTGGATCGCCGTCATACAGCTTACCGATCATCTGTGCCACAACCTCCGTATCGGTTTCGGAGACAAACGTGACCCCTTCGCGAAGCAGCTGCTCCTTCAAGGTGCGATAGTTCTCAATGATGCCGTTATGGACCAGGGCAAGCTGACCCTTTGCGTCCGTATGCGGATGCGCGTTCACGACATTCGGTTCCCCATGCGTAGCCCAACGAGTATGCCCGATGCCGGTTGTTCCCTCGATCGGTTTCTTGTCAAGCGCATCCTCAAGGGCAAACAGCTTTCCTCGCTCTTTTGTCACGGCAATGGTGGTTCCATTCCAGATGGCAACGCCCGCTGAATCATATCCGCGATACGCAAGCGAGCCAAGCCCGCGAAGCAGGATCGACATGCAATTCTGTTTTCCCGTGTATCCTACGATACCGCACATATCGCTTCCTCTGCGTCAAAGCGCTGCAGCGGTTTGAGCCGCAAGACGAACATTGTTGTAAACCAGTTGAATATTGGAATCGAGGCTGCTTCCGTCCGTCAGATCCTTGATCTTTGCGAGCAAAAACGGCGTCGTTTCCTTCCCCTTGATCCCGAGCCGATTTGCCTCCGCAATGGCTTCGTCGATCGCCTTGTTGATCACATCCGGATCCATGGAATACGCATCGGGAATCGGATTGACGACCAGCATTCCGCCCGGATACCCGAGCGCGCGCTCGGCACGGATCACAGCTGCAAGCTCCTCCGGTGCGTCGCACCGCCACGGGACCGAAAACCCGCTTTTTTGCGTATAGAACGCCGGAAGCTCATCGGTTCCGAATCCGATCACGGGAACGCCCTTTGTCTCGAGATATTCCATCGTCAATCCAAGGTCCAGAATACTCTTTGCTCCGGCGCAAACGACGCAAACCGGCGTCTCGGCCAGTTCTTCGAGATCGGCCGAGATATCCATCGTCGTTTCTGCGCCGCGATGGACGCCGCCGATACCGCCCGTCGCAAAAACACGGATTCCCGCCATTGCGGCAATGATCATCGTCGCGGCAACGGTCGTCGCCCCATTCATTCCCTTTGCGCAAAGGAGCGGAAGATCCCGGCGGGACGCCTTTACAACGTTCCTCCCCTCACGACCGAGATAGTCGATTTGCTCATCGGTCAGACCGGCGCAGAGCTTGCCGCCGAGAATTGCACAGGTTGCGGGAACCGCGCCGTTCTCCCGGCAGATCCGCTGACAGGTTAATGCGGTCTCCACATTTTGCGGATATGGCATGCCGTGAGAGATAATGGTGCTCTCCAAAGCGACGATCGGTTTGCCGTTCCGAATCGCTTCTTCAACTTCTGGCGAGAGCTGCAGATATTGCGAATGATTCATAAAGAAGTCCTTTCTGCACGAATTTTTTGAATGGAAGCAAAATTTATACTTGTATTATACCATGATTATGGTAAAATACAAATGGAAAATTGAAATGGAGGAGATTATGAAACGTTCTTGTGGCATTTTAATGCACATCAGTTCACTTCCGTCAAAGTACGGAATCGGCACGCTCGGCAAAGAAGCATTCAAGTTCGTTGATTTTCTGAAAGCTTCTGGCCAAGGATATTGGCAGGTTCTTCCGGTTACACCGACCGGCTATTCCGATTCGCCCTATCAAAGCGCATCGACCTTTGCCGGCAACCCCTATCTCATTGATCTGAATCTGCTGATCGAAGAAGGCCTTCTGACCGAGGAAGAAGTCGATCTCGATTGGGGCGGTGACCCGCGTTACGTGGATTACGGCAAGCTGTGGGAAAATCGCTATGAAGTGCTTCGCAAAGCGTTTGCGCGGTTTGATCGCAGTCAGATGGAGACATTCCGTGCTGAAAATTCCGATTGGATTGAAGAATATGCATTGTTTGCGGCGTTAAAGACTAAGTTTGACAACAAGCCCTGGAACGAATGGGATGATCCCGCGGTCATGGAGCATCGTGCCGATGCGGTTGCCTACTATCGGCAAGTATTGGTGCACGACATTGATTTCCATTGCTTCATCCAGTATGAATTTGATAAACAGTTCCGCGCCGTCAAAGCATATGCAAATCAGAACGGTATCCGGATCATCGGCGATGTCCCGATCTATGTGCCGCATGATTCTGTGGACGTCTGGAGCAATCAGCATCTGTTTTATCTCGATGAGCGGCGCAATCCGAGTCTGCTTGCGGGCGTTCCCCCGGATTATTTCACCGAGCTCGGGCAGCTTTGGGGCAATCCGATCTACAACTGGGATGTGCATCGTCAGGACAACTTCGCTTGGTGGCGGCATCGTATGGAGCGGACCGGCGCGCGGTTTGACGTCGTCCGCATCGACCACTTCCGCGGCATCGAAAGCTACTGGGCGGTTCCGTACGGCTCAACCGACGCACGCCCCGGCCGTTGGTATCCCGGTCCCGGCATGGATCTGATCCGTGCCATCCGGCAGCAGTGCCCCAACGTCGACATGATCGCGGAAGACCTCGGATTCCTGACACCCGAAGTCAAAAAGCTGCTCTCCGATTCCGGTCTGCCTGGCATGCGTATTCTGCAGTTTGGATTCGATCCTTCGTGCGACTCGCGCGAGCTTCCGCATAATTATACAACACATTGCATTGCTTATACGGGCACACACGACAATGCCCCGATCATGGGATGGGTTTCTGAAGCGACGCCCGAGCAAGTTGAATTCGCTGTCAATTATCTCGGTCTCAACGAGCGCGAGGGCATGCCGTTCGGCTTTGCCCGCGGGATTCTCAACTCGGTTGCAGAGCTTGCCATCCTGCCGATGCAGGATTACCTCGGTCTCGGCAATGAGTCGCGCATGAACCTCCCCTCCTCGACCGGTTGGTGGAAGTATCGCGCTCAGTCGAGCGACTTTACCGAAGAGCTTGCAAAGCGCATTCGTTATTATGCCGAAATGTCCGCCCGGTGCGACGTTCCCGGAAAAACTTCCAACGTCTGATCCTTCCTATCCATGGCGATGCTTTCACGGAGGCATCGCCTTTTTTGTTGCTTTTTTCAGAAAGTGTTTGACATCAATTCGGTTCGGTGCTATAATATCTCCGTTGCCGAAAATAGGGGCATGATGTAATGGTAACATAGCGGTCTCCAAAACCGTTCTTGAGGGTTCGAGTCCTTCTGCCCCTGCCATCAAAGAAACCTCTTTTGTCTGCCAAGACAAGAGAGGTTTTTTAATCCGTTTCCGCATCAACAATCCGTTGAAAAGAAAGCAATCAATTGATCATTGAAGCTTCTCCATAACCGAAGTATAATTAATGTACGCCAGTGCCCGCGCTTTGGCCGTGGTGGGATGTTCCAAAGCGCGACAGCGTCAAAGCTGAAATGCAATCGGATCCCCGCTGGGGGAAATGGGAAAGCATGGCAAAACGGGAATAGCTACCGTCTGTCAATTCTTCGGTATACAGTTTAACGTGTGATTTGTCGAATAAGCAAATCACACGTTTTGATACAAATCATTCGTCAATGCACCGATGCATAGACCGATGCAAGGCATGCCGTCCGTTCCCATGCGCCGAACACCCAGAGCTTCGTAACGGCAAACGCTTCCCGAATATACATCCCGAGCATATAGATCGGATAACCATCCGAGCTCGCAACCCCTTCGGCCTGAATTCCGAGGGACCTTGCCATTGCCTCGGCGCGATAAAGATGATAGGCGCTTGAGACAATCGCAATGCTGTCGGTATAGCCGCCGTCCTGTTCGATTACGGCTTTTGAATAGGCAAGGTTCTCCATCGTGGAGGTGGAGTGCTCCTCCATCAAAATCCGGTCTTCCGAGATCCCTTTTTCTACAAGATATCGACGCATACATTCCGCCTCGGAGATATCCTCTCCCTCGCCCTGTCCGCCGCTGACAACGACCTTTGCTTCCGGATTCGTTTCAAGATATGTAATTGCACGTTCCACGCGCTTGCGAAGGGAAACGGACGGCTTCTCTCCGTAGACAGCCGCGCCGAGCACAACAACATATTGCTGATCGTTCTTCGGTTGGGCAAGCGAAGCGCTGACAATCGGGATCTCTACAAGCAGCAACAGCACGGCAAGCAGAGCCACCGTCAATGTAACAATGATCCGAATCGGGCGTTTGCAGAACCGAAACACGAGGACAAGCACGATAGCGGTCAGAGGAATCATCGAGGTAAAACGATACCCTGCCTGTCCGAACGACCACAGGAAAATGACGACGCCTAGCAGTGCTCCGCACACGATCCACCACATCCAATTGCGCTTCCAAAGCGCGAGTCCCGTTATTGCAAGCATTCCAATCGACAGGAACCGATAATACGGATGCACACCAAACCAAATCCCGACCGCGCTTCCAAGCAGCAGCAGCGCCCCGATTACATGCCAAGCTGTAAACGGATGCCGTAGTTTCTTTTTGGATGGTTTGATCTGCTCCACAGTTCCGACTCCTTGCTTTGATGTTGGTATTATAATGCACAGATGTCACAGAAATGCGTCCGAAAGTCGTCCAAAATGCGGATTCTTTTTTAACAAACCGTGGAATGGATACAACAAAAAACGCATCCCGTAAAGGGATGCGTTTTTTCGTACCTTGATCAGAACTTCATCGAATTGAACTTGACGCCCGGGCCCATGGTCGAAGAAACGACCATGCTCTTGATGTAAGTACCCTTTGCCGCTGCCGGCTTCGCCTTGATGATGGCTTCCATCAGCGTAGTGAGGTTCTCTTCAAGCTTGTCAACGCCGAAGCTCTTCTTTCCGATCGGGCAGTGAACGATGTTCGTCTTATCGACACGATATTCAACCTTACCGGCTTTAATATCGGAGATCGCCTTTGCGACATCCATCGTAACCGTACCGCTCTTCGGGTTCGGCATCAAGCCCTTCGGTCCGAGGATACGACCGATGCGGCCGACAAGACCCATCATATCCGGGGTCGCGACGCAAACATCGAAATCGAACCAGTTTTCGGTCTGAATCTTCTTGATGGTATCTTCATCACCGATGTAATCGGCGCCGGCTTCCTGTGCTTCACGCGCTTTATCCGCCTTCGCGAAAACGAGGACGCGAACGGTTTTGCCCGTGCCGTGCGGCAGAACGACTGCGCCGCGAACCTGCTGGTCCGCATGACGGGAGTCAACGCCCAAGCGGACGGAAACTTCGATCGTCTCATCGAACTTGGCTTTCGCCGTGTTCAAAACGGTCTCAAGACCTTCGCGCGGATCGTACAGCTTGCTGCGGTCGATCAGCTCTTTGCTTGCATTATAATTCTTACCGTGCTTCATATTCCGTACCTCCTCAGTCCGCAACAACGACGCCCATGCTGCGTGCGGTGCCGGCGACCATGCTCATAGCCGCTTCAACGCTTGCTGCGTTCAGGTCGGGCATCTTGAGTTCAGCGATTTCGCGAACCTGCGCCTTGGTGATCGTTGCAACTTTGGTCTTGTTCGGGGTGCCGGAAGCGCTCTCGATGCCGCAAGCCTTTTTGATAAGGACTGCCGCCGGAGGCGTCTTCGTGATGAACGTGAAGCTGCGGTCCTGATAAACCGTGATAACAACCGGGATAACCAGGCCAACCTGCTTGTTGGTACGCTCATTGAACTCTTTGCAGAAGCCCATAATGTTCACGCCGTGCTGACCGAGTGCCGGGCCGACAGGCGGTGCCGGCGTTGCTTTACCGGCAGGGATCTGCAGCTTTACATAACCTGTGATCTTTTTTGCCATTGCTGTTTCTCCTTTATAATTTTAGGTCGTGGTGCGGGGTGCCTCCCCTTCCACAATGTCAAACCGCAAAACGCGGATTGGTTCAAAGTTTCTGTACTTGGATGAAATCCAGTTCCACCGGCGTCTCTCTGCCGAACATGGAGACGGACAATTTGACCTTCTGCCGTTCGACATCGATCTTGTCCACGCGGCCGATGAAGTTTTCAAGCGGCCCGGATACGACGCGCACGTTTTCGCCTTCCTCAATGTCCAGAACAATCGGAATCCGCTCAACGCCCATCGCAACCACTTCTTCATCCTTCAACGGAATCGGCTTGCTTCCCGGGCCGACAAACCCCGTAACGCCGCGCGTATTGCGAATCACATACCACGCACGCGGATTCATCACAAGATCCCGCGTTACGCCGCCGCCCACTTCCGCAGGGCGCTCTTTCTCAACGACGTCCACGTTCATCTTGACCATTACATAACCGGGATAGACCTTGCGGACGACCGATTTGCGCTTTCCGTTCGGCAGGATTTCAATGGTTTCCTCGGTCGGATACATGACCTCGAGGATAATATCCTGCAAGCCGGCGTTTTCGACGGCTTTCACGAGGTCCTCCTTGACCTTGTTCTCATACCCGGAATAGGTATGAACCACATACCATTTCGTTTCCTGACTCATCGCGTTATCCAATCAGCGTGTCTTTGATCGCCGAGATCATCGAAGTCGGCGCGGCATCCAACAGAAGCTGCATCGGCTTGCCGAAGGCAAAGTCGAGTACGTAAATCAGGATCGTTACCGCGACGACGACAACGATAACGACGCCCGTATTCTTCGCAAGCTCTTTCGGGGAAAGCCACGTCAGCTTTTTCACCTCGCCCCACATCTCCTTGAGATATGCGCCGAGTTTGAACTTTCTTTCCTTCTTCTTTTTGGTATCGGGCTTTTTGACTTCAGCCTTCTTTTCAAGCTCTTTTGCCATGGTATTCACCGATTACTTGGACTCTCTGTGCAGGGTGTGCTTCCGGCAGAAACGGCAGTACTTGTTGAACTCCAAACGATCTGGATCGTTCTTCTTGTTCTTAAACGTATTGTAGTTTCTCTGCTTGCATTCGGTGCAAGCCAACGTGATCTTAACGCGCATTGATAAAACCTCCTCAGGATTTTCACATCAAAAACAGCCCCCTATGGGGACACCTTTGTTACGTTACCACAAATCCCCCGATTTGTCAATGAAAAGTTTCTGTTTTTCGCGATTTTTTCTTCCCTTTCCCGTTCGGATGAATACGTTCATTTTCCCGCAACGGAAAGCGCTCTGATCAGAATACTCGGGCTTTCGATCGCGCCGTAAAGTGTGAATTCCGAATCTGCGCCGATCGCTTCGATCTCTTTCAGCAGCGAATACAGGTTGCCCGCAATCGTAATCCGATCCACCGCGCGCACGGGTTTTCCGTTCTCAATCCATGCGCCGGATGCCATAATCGAAAAGTCTCCGGAGATCGGATTCATCCCGACATGCAGGCCGCCGAACCCGTTGATCATGAGACCGTTTCCGAGTTTCTGAAGCATCTCCTCATAAGTCCCTTCGCCTTTGCCGACCGAGAGAACCGTCGGTCCGACGCCTACCGGACTTGCGGCGCGCCGTTTCGCGTTCCCCGTGCTCTCAACGCCTGCTTTCAAAGCAGTCTTGGTATTGTGCAGCAGCGTCTTGAAAACACCGTTTTCGATGATCGCTTTTTTTCTTGTCGGATATCCCTCGCCGTCAAACGCACGAGGCGCATACGGATGGAACGGATCGTCCCACAAAGTAAAGCAGTCCGCGGCAATCTTCTCTCCCTCGCGCCCTGCCAGCAAAGAGCGGCCTTTTTGCGCTTCTTCAGCACTGAATATATCCAGGAACGGAGAAAGGAACGTCGCCGCTGCGCTGTTTTTAAACAGCACACGATAGGTTCCGGTCTCCACAGGCGCAGCGGAGAGTTGGAACAGCGTATCCTCCGCGGTCTCGCGAACCAGTCCTTCGATATCGTTAGCGCGGTCATTGAGCCGTGCCGCGAATCCGTCCTTCACGACGCCGTCGCTCTCCGCAATCGTTCCGAGAACAATCGCCGCATCGTTCGTTTCCCGCTCCGCGCAAAGGCCCAGCGTATTGTGCAGTTCGAACCGAGAGTGCCCCGTCTCGACCTCACAATCCTGTACACGTTTGATTCTCGGGTCAAACGCGAGTGCTTGCTTTTCCATATCGAGTGCCATCGATATCTTCTCGGGGATTGTGACAGTGTCCAGGGGCGTCGTGCGAACCGCGACCGAAGCATACGTTTGCGCGCCGATCATCGGATGCACATCAGAGGATTCAATTACGCGCGCATTGTCGATCGCCCGGCGAACCAACACTTCCGGCTGCTCGAACGATTCGGTATACGCATACCCATCCTTGCCCTGAAAGTTCACGCGAAGATTCATGCCGCATTCCTTGGCGACCTTATACCGTTCCAGCTCTGCGTTCAGAACGGAGACCGAAAAGCTCTCGCTCTCCTCATAATAGGTCTCTGCCGCGTCACAGCCGAGTTCCTTTGCAATTCGAAATAATTCCGTCCGAAATTCCTTGCGATCCATTACATTGCACCTCCTTTGCCGCCGACCGTAATACCGGTCACGCGAATCACTGGTTGTCCGACATTCGTCGGAACGCTGCCCGATTGTGACCCGCACATGCCTTGTGCCATCCACATCGCAGGTCCAACGCGATCAATTCGCTGTAAAATTTCTGCGCCCTTGCCAATCAGCATCGCGCCGCGTACCGGATACGCAATCTTGCCGTCCTTGACCCAATACCCTTCTCCGACCGCAAAGTTGAATTCACCGGTCAACGGATTCACCGATCCGCCGCCGAGCGATGCCGCATACAGGCCGGTTCCCATCGTACGGATCATTTCATCCGGATCGTCATTACCTGCACAGATAAATGTATTGGTCATGCGCGAAGTCGGAGCATACGTATAGTCCTGTCTCCGACTGCTTCCGGTCATCGGAAGATGCAATCTTCTTGCGCCCAGTCGATCGATCAGATAGCTTTTCAGAATGCCGTTTTCGATCAGAAGATTCCTTTGACCCGGAGTGCCTTCATCGTCAATGTTGATCGTTCCCCATTCATACGGGATCGTTCCATCGTCCATCGCAGAAACGCAGGAAGCAGCAATTTGTGTGTTCAGTTTCCCGCAGAATTCTGAGTTGCCGGGGCCAACGGAAGTCGCCTCCAGGCTGTGACCGCAGGCTTCATGGAAAATAACGCCTCCGAACCCTCCGGAAATCACAACCGGCATATTCCCGCCCGGACAGTCCTTTGCAGATAAAAGCAGCACCGCTCGCTCCGCAGCTTTCTTGGCCGAAGCTTCGACATCGATCGCTTCGCGATACGCTTCAAACCCACGGCAGCATCCGGGAGATTCCGAACCTCGCTCTGCGCCATTTCCGTCGCTTGCAACCGCCATCATCATCATTCGCGTGCGGGGTCGTTCATCCTCCGCCCAAACGCCTTCGGTATTGCAGATCTGAACGCGCTGCACTTCGTCCGTGTATGATACGGTCATCTGACGAATCCGATCCGAAACAGCACGTCCCGCTGCATATCCCCGGTGCATCAAAGCAACGCGTTGATCGTTCGAAACGGTCCGAAAATCGATCTCTTGCATCGTCGCATAAGTCTTTTTCATATACTGAAGCTGACGCGGCGCGTAGGTCCCATCCAGCGCGGCTGCCGCTGCGCGAGCTGTTGCAATCAACGCCTCCTCGCTGGTATCGGCGGTATAAGCATATGCCGATTGTACTCCGCGCATCACGCGTACGCCGGCTCCATGCCGATGAGAAGAAATGCTCTGTTCAATGTGTCCGTCCGACATCATAAGTCTGTTTCGATCACAGTCTTCGGAAAACAACTCACCGAAATCCGCGCCGGTCTCCAAAGCCGCATTCAAAACGCGGTCAACAACTTTGTCCTGTATCATAGTACCTCCGCAATGGAAACGTCTTTTCCACATAATATACCATTTGAACAAACATCTGTCAACAATCGGAACGGAACGTTATTCAACCAGACTGCAATAAGAGTAAACAAAAAAGCTGCCGAAAAAGCAGCCTGGTATTGGTGGGACTAACGGGACAGTAATCGAACTAATCTCTGAATTATTCGATATATTTCCAATGGTAGCCATTTGACGATTT